>Ga0208938_1000010_pt1 | contig 307698 bp, 275 predicted proteins | sample AD_UKC125_MetaG_FD_184434 | JGI IMG/M metagenome (GOLD analysis project Ga0208938, IMG submission 184434) | Active sludge microbial communities of municipal wastewater-treating anaerobic digesters from USA - AD_UKC125_MetaG (SPAdes) (version 2) | ecosystem: Engineered > Bioreactor > Anaerobic...
TAAGAATAGGCTTCCCACTCTTGAGAAAGAGGTAAGGGCAGTTCGAGAAGAGGACATAGATAGGCCGCAAGTGTAAGTGTCGAGAGGCATTGAGCTGAGCGGTACTAATAGCCCGAGGCTTTGGACGGAACCTATGCACTTATGAGTGAACAAAAAATGAAAAGAATAATGGGGGGTGAAGATAACGGTACGGGACACACCCAGCTCCATTCCGAACCTGACGGTTAAGCCGTATCGTGCCGATGGTAGTACGGTAAAACGTGCGAGAGTAGGTATTGCCCCCCTTTCAATTTTAGATATGCGATGTTGAACGTAACTTTTTTCATACCATATTTCCCCATATGTCCCACCCCTTTAAATAGAAATACCGCGTTTTCATAACGCGGTATTTTTTTTGCTATTTCGTTCGTTTTTATGAAAAAAGCATATCTCTTAGTGTTTCTTCTCTTTTTAATATTTTTTCTTCATATTTTGCTATTTTAAAATCTAACCTTTCTAGCGTTTTTTGCATATTTTGAATTTTTTTGTTAAGTATTTCCCGCTCTTTCACCAATAATTCTTTTCTTTCTTCAATTGTATCATCACCTTGCTGAAATAATTGAACATATTTTACAAGTGTTTTAATAGGAAGCCCAGCATTTTTCATACATAATATGAATTCTATCCAATTACAATCCTCTTCTGTGTATTCTCGTATTCCACTACTATTACGATTCACAGGAGGAATTAAACCTATTTTTTCATAATATCTAAGAGTGTCAGAAGAAATATTAAATTTTTCGCTAACTTCAGAAATTTTCACAGTTATCGCCTCCATAGTTTATCATTTTAGATTAAATGGGACCAACAATTGAATGAGGTACATATGGCTCTTCTAAGTACGCAATCTCTTCTGGAGTTAATTTAACTGCTATAGCTCCTACAGCATCTTCTAAATGAGTTATTTTGGTAGCTCCAACAATAGGTGCGTTCACTGGATCTTTGTGTAATAACCACGCTAATGAAATTTGTGCTCTTGAAACTCCATGTTTATTTGCAAGTTCTGCTACTCTATCTACAATAGCTTTGTCAGCATCTTTAGTTGAGTCATATTTTGATTTAGCAACTTCATCTGTTTGTAGACGATAGGTAGTTTCAGACCAATCTCTTGCCAATCTGCCTGCTGCTAAAGGGCTATATGGAGTAAGACCAATTTTTTGATCTTTACATAAAGGAATAAGTTCTCTCTCGTCTTCACGATATATAAGATTGTAATGATTTTGCATAGAGATAAATTTTGTCCATCCATGTTTTTCTGCCGTATATAAGGCCTTCTGAAATTGCCAGGCGTACATTGCAGAAGCACCTATATATCTAACTTTACCAGCCTTAACAAGATCATTTAATGCGTCCATAGTTTCTTCGATTGGTGTAGTGTAATCCCAACGATGTATAATATATAAATCAACATAATCTGTACCAAGCCTTTTTAAACTATTATCAATCTCATTCATAATAACCTTTCGTGAAAGCCCAGCTCCATTAGGTCCATCTCGCATTCTTGAAAATACCTTTGTGGCAATGACAACTTCATCACGTTTTGCATAGTCTTTTAAAGCTTTTCCAAGAATTTCTTCGCTTCTTCCAAGAGAATATACGTTTGCTGTGTCAAAAAAGTTGATACCTAATTCAAGGGCTCTTTTGATAATTGGTCTACTATTTTCTTCATTTAGAACCCATTTGTGCGTCCATATTTCCGAATCACCAAAGCTCATACAACCAAGACAAATTCTTGAAACTTCTAATCCTGAGTTACCAAGTTTAACGTATTCCATTGTAATTCCTCCTCATATGTACTTCTCTTTGTATTTTTTTCTTTTTAATCTGATTTTTATCTATGTTTTAAAACTTATTTTTTAAACAAAACTTTTCTTCTCTATTTGACATTAATGTATTTGTTCACTGTATTTGGCACCTTGACAAAAAGAGAGAATTTTACACTGTGACCTAAAATTATTTTTTCAAAATTATTATTTTTGCTTTGCCAGACTTATTAAATATTCAACAGCTTGAGGATCATAATGACTGAAGAAGAGACTTTTACCTTCGTCAAGAGCAATAATTGCGTTCATATCTTCATCACTAAGAACAAAATCAAACACATTAAAATTTTCGATCATGCGCTCTTTATGGATTGTTTTTGGAATCACAACTACATCTTTTTGAATAAGAAAACGTAGAATAACTTGAGCAATCGACTTACCGTATTTTTCTCCGATAGATTTGAGGATTGGATTAGTAAAAATACCTTTACGACCTTCTGCAAATGGTGCCCAAGATTCATGTTGTACTTCATATTTTTTCATAATTTTCTGTGCAAGTTTTTGCTGATGAAATGGATGTGTTTCCACCTGGTTTACAGCGGGTGTCACTTCTTGAAAGTGACATAAATCAATCAAACGGTCAGGATAGAAGTTACTAACGCCAATAGCTCGAACTTTTCCAGCTCTATAAGCCTCTGTCATAGCTCTATAAGCACCATAATAATCATTGAATGGTTGATGAATCAATAATAGATCGATATAATCTGTTTTTAATTTTTTTAATGACTCAAAAATTGATACTTTAGCTTTTTCATAATCAGCGTTAGAGATCCAAATTTTAGTGGTTATAAATAGTTCTGACCGCGGAATCCCTGATTTTTCGATTGCATTACCAACGCCTTCTTCATTGTGGTAAGATTGTGCGGTATCAATAAGGCGGTATCCTAATGAAAGGGCGTCGATCACACACCTCTCACATTCTTTTGGATCTATTTGATAAACACCGTACCCGAGTATAGGCATTTCAACACCATTATTTAAAGTCACTTTTTGCATATTTAATTCCTCCTTTTTCATAATTATAAATTCAGAAACTTAATAAACTATTATTTTATTTGAACTTTTGATACTTTGTACTAACACAGAGGGCTTCCCCTTAGTCTCAATATAAAATCAATAATAAGTATAATTTTATATCAATCTGGGTGCAGTTTATTGGATATTTTCTTCTAACCATTTTTTAATTTTGGAATCAAGATCCGAACCACCTGAATAGTGAATAGCTAGTCCACTGCCAACTCTTGCATTAGGAACAAGTTTAGTTATATCAGATACACTTCTGCCTAATCCACCACCTCCGTGACTGCAGAATGGCAATATAGTTTTTCCCGAAAAATCATATTCTTCAAGAAAAGAAACAATAGGCATAGGTATTGTTCCCCACCAATTCGGATAGCCAAGTATAATAATATCGTATTCATTCATGTTTTCTACATGTGTCGCGAGTTGTGGACTTACTCGTTCTTTTTGTTCTCTTTTTGCTTCTTTTAGAACTGTCTGGTAGTTACTAGAATAAGGTTTAGCACATCTTATCTCAAAAAGGTCTCCTTCAATTTGAGATTGTATTTTTTGAGCTATTGTTTTGGTGTTTCCATCCCAAGAAAAATAGGCAATTAAAATTTTTTTGTTTACTTTTTCCATAATTTTCACCTTCTTGCTTTTTCAGAAGTTCTCTTTTAATTTTCTGTACCTTCTACCTCAGATTTAACTTTTTTGGAAAATTGAATTATTTTGGTACGGTCAAGTATTAGCATTATTGAAGGAATAAGGACTAGCTGGAGAATAATTCCAGGTATAGCATTTAAAAATGCTCCCGCTATAAACATCTTCCAAGTAAAAATGCTTCCTCTTATTCCTAAAATTAACATCATAACAAGACCCCAAACTATTCTTCCTGATATCATAGCACCTATCATAGAACGATAAACAGAAGCTACAGATTTTTTATTAGATCTCTGGTATAAAAATCCAATTACTACTCCATAAGTAGCAAGTTCGAATGCCATAGCAACAGCCGTTGGAAACATAGGGGGCATTCCAAAAATAGCTGAGCGAAGAGGTGGAAGAATAAAACCTACAAGTAATCCATACTTCCATCCGCAAATTAATCCACACAAAAGAACAGGGATATGCATAGGAAGTAACATGCTTCCAATTTGTTGAATCTGACCAGTCAAAAATGGTAAAAAGAGTCCAATAGCTATAAACACGGCAGATAAATTAAAATTTATAAGTTCTTTTCTTTTCATGTTGGTATCTCCTAGCTTGGATTTTATTCAAATTATAATTACAAACACATTTTAAAGATTTCCTCAATATCTTTTTGTCCTAAGGGCTTAAAACCTTTTATGATTCCACCTCCACAGGCCCTTTTCGCCATAAAAGAAAAATCTTCTTCTTGGATTCCTATTTTGGAAAAGGTACTTGCTAGTCCCAACGTATCAAAGAAGAACTCAGATAACATATCAATACTTTTTCTTGCAACAGTCATAGGTTCGATTTTGGGATCAATACCGAATACATTTGTTCCAAATAGGTAGTATTTATCTACGGTATACTCATCCAAACAGTATTCTAACCATCTAGGAGTCAGAATAGCAAGACCAAGTCCATGAGTGATATCATAAATTGCTGACAATTCATGTTCCATCGAATGACAACTCCATTCATGTTGCTTTCCGCCATCTATAAACCCATTGATAGCCCAGGAAGAAGTCCACATCAGATTTGCTCTAGCCTCATAATTATCTGGTTCTTTTAAAGCAATAGGGGCATATTTAATAACTGTTCTCATAAGACCCTCCATAACAGTGTCTAGCATGTATAAGTCAGGTTCTGGAGTAAAATAAACCTCTATTATATGTGACATTATATCTGCTGAACCACAGGCTGTGTGATAAGAATTTACTGTAAAAGTATTAGTAGGGTCTAAAAAGGAAACCTTTGGGAACAACCTAGGTGAAGAACGGCCTATTTTTTTCTTTGTTTCAGGATTACTTATCACGCCTCCGTCATTCATTTCTGAACCGGTAGCTGCTAGTGTAGGAATAGTTATTACTGGAAGCGCCTTTTCTATTGGAGCCCATTTACTGAAGAAATCCCAGGGATCGAAGTCTACGCAAGCTCCTGCAGCCATGTACTTTGTTGCATCTAATGTTGAACCTCCTCCTACAGCTAAGAGGACATCTATATTTTTATCTTTACAAATTTGCGCGCCTTTTCTTACAGAATCAATTCTTGGATTTGGTAGGATTCCTGAGAGTTCAAACAATTCTAATCGTGATTTTTTAATTTCATTAACAACTTTATCATACAGTCCTATCTTTTTTATTGATCCTCCTCCGTAGGTTAGAAGCACTCTTTTTCCATATTTACTTAATTCTTCACCAAGATGACAAAGTTGATCTTTTCCAAAATATACTTTAACTGGATTGTGATAAATAAAATGGTTCATTTTTTATTCTCCTTTTGTTTTAAATTTTTATCTTTTAAAGTAATATTTAATAATTGATAAGCATTTTGTATCTTTTCATGGCCTATTTCAAGTTCAAGAACAGATATTATACCCATTAACTGATCTTCAGTTAGTCCAGCATTTAAACCCATTGAATAATGAGACATTAGTTGTGAATCTACCCCATCCATACTGGCTAGTGCTGCTATGGTAACCATTTCTCTACTTAGATAATCAAGAACACCACGTCCAAATATGTCGCCAAACAAATGTCCTTTCAGGAATTTGTCTATTGCAGGTGCAAATTCATATAATTTTCCTGAGACAGGTGATCCAACTAATTTCGTTTGAATTTCTGTTCCCAGTTCTATGCTACTTTTATCAGTGGGTAAAGCTTTTGCTTCTTCCCCAAGTTCATCATCGATTCCCTTTGATTTTCTTTCTTCAATAACTTCTATAAATGCGATAAGTCCATTTAAACTGCGCGGAAATCCGGTGTATGCGTATAATTGTATAAGAATTTCTTTGATTTCGTTTATTGTTAGTCTAGCATCTAGTCCGTTATTCAATGCAATTCTTAGTTTAGGCAAATAACCAATTGCAGTGAAAGCTGAGATAGTAACCATATTTTCTTGTTTGAGCGTTAAAGCTTGCTTTTTATTCTTTTTGTTGTATTGTTCATCGCTCACTTTTTCCATCCATTCTGCTGCTTGAGATTCATAAACACCTGAAAGTGCTATATGTGACATTGAACTTGTAGGTGTTGCACCATGCCAATGTTTAACACCAGCAGGAAACCAAACAACATCACCTTCTCTAACCTCTTCGATTGGCTCACCCCATTGTTGTACCCACCCAACTCCTTCAGTTATAATCAATCTCTGCCCGATAGGATGGGTATGCCAAGCAGTTCTGGCTCCAGGCTGAAATTTGACTAAACTTCCACTATAAGGGAATAGATTATTCTCCGGAAAAAGATTTTCAACAATAACATCTCTAGTAAACCATTCCTCAGGACCCTTAAATGGTTCTTGTGAACCATTTCGAATTATTGTTATGAAATTATCTTGTTCTTCGCATCTCTTCATGATTTTTCATCCCCTTTAAATAAATTTTTCAGACCTATTAATTCAATCATACACCATGGAGTTAACTCCATGTCAAGCATAAAAAATTGCCGTGTGTTTTTAATAACGCACGGCAATTTTTTAGCTATAGATTTAGTTTTAATTTAATGGATGAATATCTATCCTCCAGCCAGTAATTTTTGCGGCAAGCCTGGCCGTTTGGCCGCCTTTTCCTACAGCCAATGAAAATTGATTTTCTGGGACATACACATAGGCTGTTCTTTCTTCTTCATTTAAGATAATATTTTCAACTTCGGCTGGAGCTAAAGAATTTTTGATGAAAATTTTTGGATCATCAGAATATTCAATTATATCGACCTTCTCATTTTTAAGTTCTTTTAAAAGCTCATTGATTCTAAACCCTTTTTCTCCTATACATGCTCCAACAGCATCGACGTTTGGAAGTGTGCTTTCTACAGCAACTTTAGTCCTTATACCAGGTTCTCTGCAGATTTTAACGATTTTAACAATTCCTTCATCAATCTCTGGTACGATACTTGCCAAAAGCTCGCAAACAAATTCGGGTGCTGTTCGCGATACCATTATTCTCGGACCTTTAGATGTATTTTGAATATCTTTTATGTATACCTTTATCAAATCACCCTTATTAAATGTTTCTCCTGGAATCATTTCTTTCTCAGGCAGTTTTGTTTCGAGCTTTCCAATTCTGATATCTATATAACTGCCTGTGACTCTTATGACTTCTGCTGTAGATATCTTATTTTTTAAAGGTAAATATCTTTCAAATAATTTTTGCTTCTCAACTTCTTTTAAATTCTGCAAAATAACTTGTTTAGCTGTCTGTGCTGCAATTCTATTAAAATCTTTTTTTAGATTTACCTTCTTTTTTATTACTCCCCCAATCTCAATTTTAGGGTCTATCTTTTTTGCTTCTTCTAAAGAAATTTCTTCTTTTGGATTTTCAACAACTTCTACTACATTCCATACTTGATAAACGTTTAACCTTGTAAGATTTTTATCAATGTCTATTTCAACATTTTTGGACCCGTAATTTTTTTTGTATGCGCTTTTGATAGATTTGGTGATAATATCAATTAGATAATCGCGGCTAATACCTTTTTCTTTTTCTAAAGAATCTATAGCCTCTAACAAATTCAAATTCATCTTTTTCCACCTCCTCGAAGCTTTAATTTAAAAATCTATTTCTAAATTAGCTTTTTCAATGTTGTTTAAGGGGATTTCTATAATTTTATGCGATTCCTTTTCATTTACTTTCAATATTTCTCCCACTACGTCATCGATATATCCAATTATTGTTATTGCTTTGGCTTCATTTCCTTTTAAAATAAATTTAGCTAATTTACCTTTAAACCTTATATAATCGTTTCTGCCTCTCAATTTTCTATCCAATCCTGGAGAACTAACAACTAGGTAATAACTACTATCAAAAATGTTTATTTCATCTAGCCATGGTTCTATGGTCCTTGAAAATCTTTCACAATCACCTATTGACACATAATCACTTGGATTATCAATAATTATTTCGACAGTTTTATTTTTTCGACTCCCTCTTATAGATATGTCAAAAATTTCAAGTCCCATTTTTTCAGCAATTTCGCTTGATTTTTCCCAAATTAACTGTCTTAACTCTTCGTTGGAAAGCATGTTATACCCTCCTTGCCTACCTTACTATTGTAGCTATATTTATAAAAAATCTCGAGGGCGAAGCCCTCGGAATTTAATTCCCTGTTTAATTTGCTTGAACTATCCTCATTATTATTATAACACAAATTATAAAAAAATCAATAAGAAAAAATTAAGAATAAACTCATAATTGTATATTTTATTTCTAATGTTTTAATTGTTTATTTGGAATTAAATTCATATAAAAAATTTGTTCTCTCATTGAATTTATGGTGTTAAAATTTTTTAAATTTTCCTTTGGACCCCATCCTTATGATTCGTTATCTAATCTATAGCAATATCTTCAATTGTCTCAATCTTCTGGTCCTTTATATTTTCTCCTGCTGATAAATTATATAATATTTAAATCAAGAATAAATCAATATATTTTTTATAGAATTTGTATATTTTATTTTTTTAATATATAATATAAGACAAAAATTAAACAATTAGAAAATGTTTTTTGAAAAATAATTTTTTTAAAATTACAATATGTTAAACTTATCAATCATATTGACAAAGGGAGGTAAAGAAAATGGCAGATATTATCGATTATAAAATATATGGAGACGATATGCAATTAGTTGAAATAGAATTAGATCCTAAAGAAGGAGTTAGAACAGAAGCCGGGGCTTTAATGTATATGGATAATGATATTGAAATGCAAACCAAAGCCGAAGGAGGAATATTCAAAGGTTTTAAAAGAACAATGGTTGGTGAAAGTTTTTTTATAACAAATTTTGTTAATTCAGGTTCAGGAAAAGCCAGAGTAGCTTTTTCAGCTCCATATCCTGGAAAAATTATACCTGTTAATTTATTCGAATTTAACGGTAAATTTATTTGTCAAAAAAACAGTTATCTCTGTTCAGCAAATGGCATCGAAATAGAAATTCAATTGGTAAAAAAAATTGGGACAGGTCTATTTGGCGGAGAGGGATTCATTCTCCAAAGGCTAGAAGGTTACGGCATGGCGTTTATTCATGCTGGAGGTACTATTATAGAAAAATTTTTGGAACCAGGAGAAACATTGAGGGTAGATACAGGATGTATAGTTGGATTTCCTCCAACCGTTGATTATGACATAAAATTTATAGGTGGTTTTAAAAACGCACTTTTTGGTGGTGAAGGGATTTTCTTAACTCAACTCACGGGTCCAGGAAAGGTGTACCTTCAAAGTCTTCCTTTTTCGAGACTTGCCGATAGAGTAATTCAAGCAGCTAGATTTACAAACAAAGATGAAACTAAACGATTTTCAGGGGGCTTTTTTTGAGATTTATTTACCTATGACTGTTAATTTTAAGAAATAGAGGCGATAAAAATATGGAGAATGTGAATTCTATTTCCGGTGTGTGGGATTGGAGTAATGTAAATGATGACCGTTGGTTAAAGCCGGAATCAGTTGTATATCCTCTTTCCATTCGCTGGAAAAAAGAAAGCAAAAACAATATTTTAGATCTTGGTTGTGGCCTTGGTAGAAACTCGTTATACTTTTATGAACAAGGTTTTAAAGTTACTACAGTTGATGGTTCACCAAGCGCAATTGAGAAATTTGAAGCCATTTGTAAACAAAAAGATTACAAAATAGACGTAAGACTATGTGATATGCACTCTTTACCTTTTGAAAATTCTACTTTTGACGCAGTCTTTTCATTTCATGTTATATATCACACAGATTCCAAGGGTATTAAAAAGGTTATCTCAGAAATTGAGCGCGTCCTCAAATCAGATGGAGAATTATTTGTAACCCTCAATTCTAAAAATAACACTTCTTACTTAAAAAATATAAATCACAAAATTGATGAAAATACGATCATTAAACAAGAAGGAATTGAAAAGGGGCTTCCTCATTATTACGTTGATGAACAAGAGGTAAAAGAACTTCTACGTAATTTTGATATTCAAAGATTGCTTTATGTAGAAGATATTAGAAAAGATGGTTCGCGAAGTAGTCATTATTATGTACTAGCAAGAAAATAAGGAGCATAATTTTATTGTTCCAATTCACTTTAATTATTATAATAGTTTTTGTTGTCGTACTATGAAATAATTATTTATTAAAACAATGTTACTATTTGCTGATAAAAAATTTCAAATGTTAACTGAATTTAAAAAACAAAATAAAAATTTAATATAGATTATACAGTATTGACTTTTAGTGGTAAAATATTAGTGAAAAAAATTATTAAGTTTCATTCCCATAATCTTGTACACTTTCTAAATATAAAACAATAAAAAATGAATGGTTAGGCATTTCAAAATTATCAAGTCAATAACGATCTTGAAGGGAGGGTGATAGGATGGTAAAGGAAGAAGAAATCATCAATGTTAATCCTGAAGAAAAGGTTCAAAAAATATTTTTAAAAGCGATTGAATTAGTTGGTGGGCTGAAACAATTATGTGAATATAGATCTTTGACTTGGTTGCCAGCATTAGCAAGAGCGGCATTTGCCGTAGTCTTGAAAGAAGAATATAATAAAACTGATGAGGAAATTGCCAAAGAACTTGGTATCACTAAGCAATCAGTGAGGAATATATTACAAGCTGATCCAGAATATGCCAAAGAAAGGATAAAAAAATTAAAAGATTTTATGGAAGAAGAAGGAAGAGATTTGAAAGGTCATACTGCAGGAGCCATAGTTAAACTTGCTTACAGTATGCTAGAGAAAAAATGAGTAGACCTCCAAATTTAGGATAAGGGGTGAGACAATGGACGAACTTGATTTTGAAAAACCTAAAGTAGTATTAGAAGGAATAAGTCAAATTTCACAAGCAATAAAAGAAGCCCCAAAAATTGAGGGTCTGGCAAGTGGAGTAGAAGGATTAGATGATCTCTTTTTTACCACAGAGATAGTTAATAAAAAGGTGGTTAAGAAATCCTTAGGAGGTATACCTTCTTTTAGTGTATTTAATGTAACTGGGTCATCTGATACAGGGAAAACATTGTTAGCTGAGCAATTTGCTGTTAAACAAGCTGAAAGTGGAAGGAGCGTTGTGTTTGTAACAGCTGAAACACCGGCTGCTTTTGTAGCAGTTTCTCTTAATGAAAGAGCTAAAGCTATGGGAATTGAATTTTCAAAGATAGAGGATCAAATTATTCTAATTGATGCTGCTTCATATAGTTCATTGCGCGAAAATATTCCAAATCTTCTAGCAACATTAGAACATGTAATAAAAAAATACAATGTAAGTATCACAATAATTGATTCAATAACTGGTTTTTATGAAAATAAAGAGATGTTAGCGAGAACAGTGGTAAGAAAGATTTATAATTTTTTGAAGAAACAAGGTCAAACAGCGTTATTAGTTTCACAAAAAAGGTCGGGTCACGAAGATTTAACTGCTGAGGCTGCAGGAGGATATGCAGTAGGGCACATTGTTGACGGAACCATGGTTTTAGCAAAAGAATTAATAATGTCACAATATACAGCAAAAATATATGGAAAACCTATTGGAGAGATAGTTCGACTTTTTAGAATAGATGGTTGCAGACTTTGTGCTCACGATACTAGAACCCATTTTCTTGAAATCACTGATACAGGAATTTTGAAGATAGGGAACCCATTAACAGCAAATGAATAAAGGGAGGATTATTATCCTCCCTTTTTAATTTATTAATGTAATTTCTTTAACTTTTTTACAAATACTAAAGATCACCAAATATTTTTCCAAGAAATTGTCTTGATGGAAGTAATTAATTTCCGAAAAAAGTAAATTTATATCTTATTATTAAGACTTTCCATATTATATTTGACAACTCCATTTTCGTTTTGTGAAACAATTATAAATTTATTGAATTCATCTCTTTGATTTGGATAGTCCTCTCTATAATGAGATCCTCTGCTTTCCTCCCTTAATAACATAGTGGTAAGTAAAATTAAAGATAAATCTATATAGTTTTTTGCTTTAATAATATTAATAAAATTTATTTCATTGAAAGAGTCGATCTCTCTATCAAAATCTTTCTCTAGTTCCTTTACTTGTTTAATAGCATAATTTAACTGTTTAGCATTTCTAACAACGTTTCCATTTTCCCACATTAGTTCCTTTATTTTTCTTAATACAAGATTTGGCTCGAATTTAGGGATTTTTATACTTTTTATGTACGAAAATATTTCATGTTTAATAATACTTTCATTAATATGACTTCTTTTATTTTTAGCAAATAGAGCAGCATTTTGTCCTGCCATTTTTCCAAAAACGAGAGCATTTGCTGTAGATAAACCCCCAATTCTATCTGCTCCATGCATTCCTCCGGTCACTTCACCAGCAGCATATATTCCTTTTACTGTTGTCTCTGCATTTTTATTTATTCTAATTCCACCGTTAGCTGCATGGGCAAAAGTAGTTATTATAATTTCTTCGTTATATCTTATTCCTCTGCTTTGATTAAGCCACTCAAAATATTCCTTAATCAAAAATCCTTCACTATTTGAAATTGAAATGTCATATTTTACCTTAGCACCTTGAAGTTCTGGGTTTCTAAGACTTTCTTTGAACAATGCTATATCTACGTATTTTGAATTCATTCTGCTACTAAAAGGTCCATGTGTTGATCTTTCAGCCATAATTTCTTTTTTATTAATACCTTCCGGAAAATATTTTTCAAGAATACAGTTTCCATAAGCGTCTTCTAAAGTAGCGTATTTAAAGGCTGTTTCTGCAAATATAGTTTTATATTTAGGTTTTAAATAGCCAGGTATAAACTGAAGAAACTCTAAATTCACCAATTCACATCCTGCTGATAATGCTAAAATAAGGCCTTCACCGTTAATATCTTCAGTATTAAGGTTATGTTTGTATAATCCGCCGAAACCACCTGTAGCTATCACAACTGAAGATGCATTGAAAAAAATAAATTGATTATTTTCATTAATACCAAGAGCACCTGTAAATACTTCTTTATTTGTAAATAATTTTACAATTTTTTGATGTTCTAATATATTTATATTTAGTTCTTTCATTTTTTCAAAAAATATTTGCTTTGAGTGTTCAAAAGTAAAGCCAAACCATTTTCTATGTTTATTATCAAAACATGGTATTAACGTTTCATCTCCCATGATATTTTGAGGCGTCTTAAAATTGATTCCTAAATCTTCTAATTCTCTAATTCTTGTTTCTATGTTGTCTACTATAATGTAGCTTAATTCTTTATAAACTAAACCACAACCAACCCTGTAAATATTTTCCACAAAATCTTTTTTATCTAACTCATCAAAAGGGGCGACAATTCCTAAACCCCAAGTATAAGGGCTGAAGCTTGACCCGGAGAATAGTTTATCTGCCACAACCATTGTTACTTGCACTCCAACTGAAGCTGCTTCCATAGCTGCTGAGATACCCGCCAATCCTCCACCTATTATCAAGACATCTGTGTCATATTTGTTAATATTAATCAATAAAAACACCCCGCTATTTTTCTAAGAAAACTTGAGAAACTCTGTTATCTTAATATAAGAAGCATAATTAAAAAAGTTTAGACACAATTACAACAAGTCTAAAAATTTTACGTCTTGAATATGATATCTTTCTTTCAAATCTAAAAAACCTCTTTTAATTATTTTTTCTTCTTCATCATTATAGCTTTTAAACGGTCTTCTTGAATATCCTGCTGGTATTCCCATCCATTTTAAACCTAAACGTATCACAGAAAAATAATCGTAATGTAATGAATATTCAATTATTCTAATTACATCTTTTTGCTTTGCTTTTGCAGTTGCCAAATCATTATTTTGAATTGCATTGTATATATCTATAAATAATTCAGGCATTAAACTAAGAAACGAACCTATAATTCCATCAGCTCCGTTAATTAAACCGGAAGCAGCCATTTCATCGCAACCTGAATATACAAGAAAACTTTGTCCGACCTGATCTTTAATTGTAGAAATTTGATCATGAGTGGTTGCTGTATATTTTATTCCTTTAACATTTTCTATCTTTGATATCTTTTTTATTATATTTAAACGTAAAATACCTGCAAGAGCAATATTATATACTATTAAAGGAATTGGAACTGAACTAGCAATGTCAAAGTAATAATTAAAAATATTTTCTTCGCCAAATTGCCAATAAAAAGGCGGAACAGATGAAATTGCATCAGCTCCAGTGTTATATGCATGTTTGGCTAATTCAATCGACTTTTTAGTTCCTATATCTCCAATATGAACTATTATAGGTACTCTTCCTCCTACTTCATCGACAACAATTTCCACATATTTTTTTCTTTCGTCTAAATCCATCAAAAATGCTTCGCCAGTACTTCCAGTTAAATACAGCCCGTCGACGCCTTGCTTTAGTAAATAATCTATATACAATCGTGTGCCTTTTTCGTCTATTTCTTCATCTTTTCCAAAAATAGTTAATGCTGCTGGTATAATTCCTTTTATTTCATCTACTTTAAAATTAGCCATTTTTATGCCTCCATGAATATTTATTTTTAAATAAAAAACTTCTTTAAAAATGCTATTTTCCCCATAATTAAGAATTTTATTCAAAAAATTTACATTCTTATTTTATTTGTTTCTATATCTCCAGCTATTGAAAAAATTCTTGCATTCTTAAATTTTATTAGTATTACAACTGATTTTCCTTTTAACTCTTGTACTTTCTTTTTTTTAAAACAAATTCTTTGGTAATTAGTATCCGTACCTATTAATACACTATTTTCTAATTCATATCCTTCATATGATTCTCCATTTTCTTTACATAAAGATACACTGATCTCACCTAATGTATCAATCTCTGTCAGAATAAATAGATCATCTCCGAGAATAGTAAAAGGTCTTGTATAAAGAATTCCTTCATTATTCTTGTCTTTTGTTTCATAGTATGCAAATTTATCTTTTTCTATCCAACTTCTAGCAAACGAAGTTTCTCTAAAATCGGTGTGTGGCCCATTTCCTCCCATATAATAGAAATACAATTTATTATTAATTTCTATAGGAGAAGCTGCATAGATGCAACCACAATCAAATTCACCATCAGGATAAAACCCTTCTCCTCTTGGTATAAAATATTGACCTTTACAGACACTATCCCAATGTTCAATATTTGTAGCGTATTTTAATTCAATATCAACTAAATCATAATTTGGTTCAGAACGATCACCTTCATGATAAATGGAAGCAAGTCCGAGATATATATCTTCACATTGAAATACAGGCATAGAATATATTTGATTCTGAAAGCCATCTCCTCTTAATATTTCTTCTGGCTCTGACCAGTTAATAAAGTCTATACTTTCGGAAATAGCTGGTATTCTTACCCCATCCTGCCAAATTCTAGTTATGACTTTATATTTACCAGTTTTTTTGTCTTTAAAAGCAAAGTTGTGTGTATCCGGCTGAGGATTGTATCTAGGCCATTCTATAAGTTTTCCAAAGTGAATTCCATCTTCTGAAAAAGAAACAGCCATATAACTTCTGCCACTAGGGTAATCTACCTTTGTAATCAATTTATATCTTTTTCTAAAATCTAATTCTTCTTCATCCAAAAAAACGCTTGTTCCATGTACAAATTCCATTAAAATGTTGTTTTCGTAACTACCATCAAAATTCACTAAGTTAAGATTAGGTTTATACCAATTTATTCCATCTATGCTTTCTGCATAACAAAGAGAGGAAATCCTGTTTTTGGATGGTACATACCGCTTATTAATTCGTTCTTTTAATGATGTATTTGAAGAATCATTATCATATGTGAAAGAAGTATAATAACAACGATATTTCTGATATTTGGGATCATAAATTACGTTAGGGTATCCATTATCATAACGAACTTCCCATTTTTTCTTATGTATACCAAAATATTCTTCAGAAAATAGCGGATTATTATCAGTATCTTTTTGTACTTTATTAACAATCAAAGTTACATTATCTAGCAAATGTCCATTTAAAATACCTCTATTAAGTAATAAATACTTTTTTGAAATAATTTGACCTCCCTTTCTTCCAAATTTGTTGTTACTAATTAACTGAAATCAAATTTTGTTGCATTTTTCTCAATTTATTTTTTAGTAAATTCATCTTTGTATAAATGACAAGAAACATAATGTCCTTTAGCATTCTTTAATAACTTTTTCAGCTCAGGAATATTATATTTACATTCTTCCATAACCTCTTTACATCTAGGATGAAAAGGACATCCACTTGGTGGATTTGCTGGATCTGGAACATCTCCTTCAAGTATTATTCGCTTTCTATCAAATTTTGATTGTGGATCAACAACAGGTATTGCAGAAATCAACGCTTTAGAATATGGGTGCAAAGGATTATTATATATTTCTTCTGCAGTCGAGATTTCGACTATCTTTCCAAGATACATTACTGCTATTCGATCACAAAAATACTCAGCAACACTTAAATTATGGGTTATAAATAAATAAGTTAAGTCACGTTCCTCTTTTAAACTACTTAATAATTTTAAAACCTGCGCTTGAATTGAAACATCTAACGCACTAGTAGCTTCATCAAGAACTATAAAGTTCGGACTTAAACTTAAAGCTCTTGCAATTCCTATTCTTTGTCTTTGACCTCCACTAAATTCATTAGGGTAATGATTAAGTGACTCTTTTGGCATATTAACTTCTTCAAGAAGATGTTCTAGTATTTCACGTCTTTTAGATTTTGATTTTACCCCAAACTTTTTTAATGGATCCTGAAGTTGATTAAAAATTGTTAGCGCTGGATTAAGGGTAGAATATGGATCTTGAAAAACTATTTGCATTCTCTTTCTAGCTTCAAACATTTCTTCATCAGATAACGATTTTAAATTTTTTTCTTCTCCATTAAATTTATAAGTAACTTCACCAGAGCTTATCTTTAACAACTGTAATATACCTTTTCCTAATGTAGTTTTTCCACTTCCACTCTCTCCAACCAATCCCAAGGTTTCTCCTTGATATATATCTAAATCAACTCCATTAACTGCCTTTACATAACCAACTGCTCTTTTAAAAACTCCTTTAAAAATTGGAAAATAGATTTTTACATCTCTTAATTTTATTAAAACATTATTTGAGTTATTCATTTTCTAACACCCTCATATAATGCCAACATTTAACTGAATGAGTTTCGCTAATATAGTAGGTTTCTGGAACTTCTAAACATTTGTCGGTAGCATAATCACATCGAGGATAAAATTGACATCCCTTTGGTCGATCATAAGGATCCGGTGTTGTTCCTTTAATAGGTTCTAATTCTTGACTTTTCCCTTTCCCTAAAATAGGAATACATTTTAGCAACGCTTTTGTATATGGATGAGCAGCTTTCATTAATATTTCATCGATACTTCCATTTTCAACAATACTACCCATATACATAACAACTACGTCATCCGCTAATTCTGCAATTACTCCCATATCATGTGTAATAAGCATAATAGTCATATTATACTGATTTTGTAATTTTAACATCAGTTCAAAAATCTGGGCTTGGATAGTAACGTCTATCGCAGTTGTTGGTTCATCTGCAATTAATAGTTTTGGATTACAGGCCATGGCCATTGCAATCATAGCTCTTTGGCGCATTCCACCAGAATATTGGTGAGGATATTCATCTACTCTCCGCTCAGGTGATGGTATTCCCATTTCTCTAAGTAATTCAATTGCTCTATCCTTAGCTTGTTTTTTAGACATATTTAAATGATGCTTTAGACTTTCCATAATTTGAAAACCTACTGTATATACTGGATTCAGAGCTGTCATAGGATCTTGAAAAATCATAGTAATTTTTTCTCCTCTAATTTTTCTCATTTCACTACCGTTTTTTTCAAGCTTATCAATTCTTATATCCCCATCATCATCGTGAAAAATAATCTCTCCTTCTTCAATTCTAGCAAGTTCTGGTAAAAGTTGCATTATTGCACTCGCTGTAATACTTTTTCCGCAACCGCTTTCACCTATCATACCTAAAATTTTTCCTTTTTTTACTTCAAAAGAAACGTTCTGTACAGCTTTATTACATCTTTGATTTGCATAAATATATACACTAAGATTATTTACTGAAAGTATACTGTCATTAATCACATTTGGCTCTCCTTTCTATCCTTGATAAGTTGGATCAAAAGCGTCTCTTAATCCATCTCCTACAAAATTTAGCCCTAGTACAAATAGAGAAATCATTATTCCTGGTGGCAACCATATCCACCAATTATTTCTCAAAATTGATATATTTTGTGCGGCATACAAAATGTTTCCCCAAGTTGGTAAGTTTAATGGAACACCTAACCCTAAAAAACTAAGAGAGGTTTCTTCTAAAATAAACATTGCTGTACTTAAGGTAATATTTATGACTATTGGGCCAATTGCGTTGGGAAGCATGTGCTTGTAACAAATGACAAAATCACTTACTCCAAAAGCTTTAAGAGCTTGAACATATTCTTCTTCTCTTATAGAAAGCATTCTAGCCCTTGCCATTCTATACATAGGCGCCCAACCTGTTAATATAAAAATGAATAATAAATTCCAAAGACTTTGTCCTACTATAGTAACAAGTAATAAAACCAATATAATTTGTGGAAAGGCTATGAGTACTTCTGAAATTCTAAGAAAAGTTTTGTCGAACCATCCACCTTTATAACCTGCATAACTACCTATTAAAACACCAATTATTGCAGAACCTATTCCGCTTCCAAAACCAACTAAAATCGAAATTCTTCCACCGTAAAGAACTCGAGCAAAAACATCTTTACCCAATTTGTCTGTACCAAAAATATGAGCCCGAGAAGGTGGCTTTAATGCGTTTCTTAGATCTATTTTTCCGGGCTCGTAGCGACAAATAATTGGTGCAAAAATACTTGAGAAAGTAATAGCTAACAGGATGAACAACCCAATAACTGCTAATTTATTATTTAAAAACTTTCTTAAGGTTCGATTCATCTTCTGCTCTTTTAGCAGTCCTTTTTCTTCTTTTTCTTTAATTTTATCCATTTTTTTGTCTAACTTACTAATTTTATTCTTATTCATAACTTCGCTCCTTTATTCTAATCTAACTCTAGGATCTATCAGCGCTGTTAGAATATCTATTAAAAAGCTAGCAATTAAAACGGCTGATACAGTAAATAAAGCTATCATCATTATAAGAGGTAAATCTTGACCACGAACTGCTGACAAGAACTCTCTTCCCATACCGGGCCATTGAAATATTTCCTCTATAACAACAGTTCCTCCCACTAGCATGGGTAGTCTAAAGCCTACTAGGACAACAACAGGTGTCATAGCAACTCTAAAACCGTGAATGAAATTAACTCTCCATTCAGGTAACCCTTTACTTCTTGCTGTTTTTATGAAATCTTTGTTCAATGATTCCAACATACTATTTCTTGCGTATCTCATTACTCCTCCAGTTAATGAAGAACCTAAAACTATCGCCGGCAATATCAAATGAGGAAGTCGATCCAAAAAAGTTTCGTAACCAGGCATCATTCGACCACCTACGGGTAGCCAACCTAAATTAAGAGAAAATATAACAATTGCAACCAATCCAAAGAAAAATTGAGGCAAAGAAAGGCCAACCATTCCAGCAACAGTCAAAACATTATCCAAGATGCTCCCTTTTTTCAAAGCACTAATAATTCCTAATATACTCCCTAAAAGAGTAGAAAAGAGCAATGCAGCTATTGCAAGTTCGATAGTTGCAGGTAATCGAGAAAAAACTATTTGTGAAATCGGAACTCCACTGCTTAAACTATAACCAAAGTCTCCTTTAAATATTCCTCCTAGCCATCGGAAATATCTAATTAAGAAAGGATCATTTAAACCCAACGATTCCCTTAATTCGTCTAATCTTTCTATGGGTATATTAGCTGCAGCTTCGGGGCCTATCATAAAAGAAACCGCATCACCTGGCATCAATTCTATTCCCAAATATATTAGAAAAGTTATTACCAATAGCATTGGAATAAGTATCAATATTCTTCTTATTATATAAGTATGCATTTAATCGTTTCCCTCCTTTTTCTTCCAAGACATTTGAAGTTCTAAGAATCTAATTTAATGGTTATTATAGAATTTATGTCTTTCTTGTTGGCTAGATTATTAATACTTCTTCTTTTCAAAAAATCTTTTAATCTAAATTCTTTTGGCATAATCTATAACTAGGGAAAGAAGAATAAGGAAGAGTTTTATCCTTACACCGCACTTAGATTCTAGTTTTTATCTTTTAAATTATTTATTGCTGAAATGCCAACTTTAGCATCTAACTCATAAAGATTTTTCAAATTATGTTTGTTGTTCAGATATAGGGGCTTTCTCTTTCCTATTTAATAAATACAAAGAAAAGAGAAAGCCCGTAAGAAAAGACTTAGAAACTATTATTGAATCATACTAGTATTTCTCAGTCTTTTTAATATTGCATCTTTTTAACAGCTACAGTTCATCCTTTGTTGGAAATTTGTTGACATAAAATAGGCGTGTAAATCTCATATCAAAGGGAATAAGAGTTACATGGTTTATTTGCTCAAGAGCACTTGCCTGCTCAACACTTTTAGTATATGCAAAATCTACTTTACCAGCTTCTGTATTAACAACAAGGTTTGGATCACTTTCTCCACTTGGATAGGATTGTATCTTCTCGATGTTTCCGGATCCTTTGTCCCAATATTCATCCCATCTTACGTATGTAACATAATTATTCATTTTAACATCTTCAATTATGAACGGGCCAGAACCTACTGGTCTTTGCCAGTAAGAAGCTCTTTGAGCTTGAAGCGGATCGGTATTTTCTAGTAAATGCTTTGGGAGCGGCGGCCATTGCGAAAAAGTCATTAATGCGTTTGGATCTAGCTTTTCAAAATAGAAAGTGACTTTATTCCCATCGATAACAATTCCTGTGATTTCATCGCTTTTACCCATCATGTAGTCATCGTAACCTTTTAAACAACTTATTGTGAAAAGAGCAACTGCATTTAATTGTGGAACTTTAGCATAATATTCGAAAGTAAATTTGACATCTTCTGGAGTTATGGTGACTCCATCATGCCATTTAATACCATCACGGAGTACAAACTCAATAGTTAATCCATCTTCGCTTACGGAATATTCAGAAGCCAATTGCCCTTTTTTAGGATTTAATTTTTCATCCGCTATTATAAGCCTATCGAATAAAAGTTTAAGATACAACAACTGGCTTGTTCCAGGATTTACGAAAGGTCCTTCAAAAAACTCAACAGGTCCTCCATTAGTGTACAATATTCTTTCTCCATTTTTATCAGGTTGTACATCCCAATCGATAATTCTCCAATCATAAGCAAATTGTTCATTTCCATATGGAATTCCTTTACGATTAACTCTTTTACTTTCGACTATAAATCCTTGTTGGTAATAGAGAGGTATTTCTGGTAAGACTTCATTTTCATATTTTGTTAGTTCAATAAAGGCCTTTCTTTGTTCTTCCACATCAGCTGTCGCATTAATTGCATCTATTAATCTGTCAAGTTCTGGATCTGTGGGAGTATGTGAATTAGAAGATGCACCACTTCTAAATCGGTTATAATATTCGTGTAATGTAAGAGCACTTATTCCGGCATAAGCTAAATCCCAATTTACAGCTGATGGTCCTTTTGCTGGATCTTGAGGTGGAGTCCACAACAAAGTAGTTAAATCTCCTTCTAATTTTCTAAACTTCATCTTTATTCCAACATCAGCGAGGTAAGCTTGGACAGCGGTCATTAGATCAACGGTTAATTGGTCTCCATAGTAGTAAACGACATCTAGGACGTAGTTAGAATCCCATCCAGCCTCTTTGAGAAGTTGTTTAGCTTTTGCAGGATTGTATTTATAATCATTTAACCCTTCAGCCTTCCAATCCTTATCTGGAATCAGACAGTCTGCTGGAGAAGCTTTTCCTTCCAATAGGGTTTCACAGATAGTGTCTACGTCAATTGCATAAGCTATGGCTTGTCTAACCCTAGGATCTGCTAGACGAACTGTAGCAAAGCTGAAGTTGCCTAATACTGCAACAAAAACAAATAACCCTAACAATGTAGCTACACTAAACTTTTTCACCTTAATACATCTCCTTTCTTTAGTCTTAGAAATCAAAAATTTAACACTATTAATTAGATATATTTTCGAGTTATATTATCACCCCTCTCTCATATTAATTGTGACCTTCAATGATCTTTACATCGTATTTCACATAGATCACCTCAATACAATTTATTTACTACCGCACTCGCGGTTTCTTTTCCCGCTTTTATAGCTTTTTCATGTTCTGTGGAATATAAGAGACCTGAAAGCAATTCGACAGCAAGCACTTGAACTAAAATAGATCTTCCAGCACTTGTCTTAACAGGATTTTCACCGGAGTATACTTCCAATACAACATCAGCATACTTTGTTATGGGGGAATTTACGTGTTCTGTTAAGCAGATAGTAGTTGCTCCATGTTTTTTTGCTAGGGCTAAAGAATCCACAGTATCTTTGGTTGAGCCACTTTGACTTATTCCAAATGCTAAATCTCCCAAACCTAACGTAGCCGCAGAAATAGCTTGCATGTGTGGATCTTCTATGGAATAAGCTGGGAATCCTAACCTTGTTAATTTGTACTGAAGAATTTTTCCAACGGCTGAAGAAGAACCTACTCCATAGATTTCAATCTTTTTTGCGGATCTAATAAAATTAACTGCTTGCAAAAATTTGTTCATATCAATTATTGCATCGGTATTTTCTATGGATTGTAAAAAACCAAGTTTTGTTTTTATTAGAATATCTTGGGGGGAATCATCTTTGGAGATAGTAATATCTTTTTCTTCTTCTATAATTTCATCATCGTTATCTAATGCAAGGTTAAGTTTAAAATCCTGAAAGGATTCGAAACCTGCTTTTTTGACAAACCTTGCAACAGTGGCTTCACTGACATTACAATTTGAAGCTAATTCAGTTATTGTCAAGCGAGTAATTTCATTTTTCTTATTGTTTAATACATAATCAGCCACTTGTTTCTCAGACTTTGTGAAACTGTACATTCTAGAATTTATCAAAGCATTGATCTTTGACATTTCAGATCTCTCCTTTATGTAGAGATAGTAAAGCGGCTCCTCTTGCTCCAGCAAATTCTCCTAAATCACTGTAATTAATAAAATCTGCGTTTTTTTCGTTGCTGATCTGCTTAAAACTATTTTTTATACTTACTAAAAATTTATCCCCATAATTTGGTAATACTCCACCTAAATAACATTTATCAAAGTCAAGGATGGTTTTTAAAGTATCAATAAACCAAGCCATCACTTTAGAATATTCTTTTATTTTCGAGGAAACTTCTTTGCCTTCTTTTCCATAAATATTTTCTTTTAAATATCTTCCCGAAAGGATAGTTTCAACACACCCAACCTTTCCACATGAACATTCTTTTGTGTTCCCTGGATAGATAATATGCCCTATTTCTCCACCTCCACCTTTTGAACCCCTTATTATCCTTCCATTATTTATGATGCCTCCCCCTATTCCCGTACCTACCGTTATCATTAGTAAGTTGTCTTCATTCGTAACAAAGTGCTGAAAATATGAAGCGCAGTTTGCATCGTTATCAACTATAGGTCTAATTTTGAATTCTTTTTCTATGATGTCTGCTATACGAACACCTTTCCAGTCTGGAATCAGACCTGTAGAAAATCCTACTACTCCTGTCTTAAAATCAATCCTTCCACCAGTTGCTACACCTATGAAATGAGTTTCTTCAGTTTTTAGTTTTTTGATTAAAGAAAGCATATTTGAAATAACTTCTTTCCCGGAGGAAGCAGTTCGAACTTTATCGTTTTCTTTGATGTTTCCAAATCTATCTACCAGAACTCCTCTTGTCCACGTTCCTCCTATATCAATTCCAACTGCCAATAATTCATCATCCTTAAAATCGGCTAGATATTCCTTAAATTTTTGTGTTATTATTTGAGGCCTTGTAATAGCCGTTCCTACCGTTACAGCATAAGCGCCATTTAGTATTGCTTTTCTAGCTTGTAAAGGAGTAGAAAAATTACCTTCTGCGATCACTGGTATATCTGTTATTTTGATAATTTCACGAATTAAATCGTAATCGGGTCTCGGTCTGTTCAGTGTATAATCAGTATAACCAGAAAGCGTTGTTGCAAAATAATCAGGTTTTAGAGGAATTATGCTCTTTACATCTTCTATATCTGCTATATCTGCTATTATGCCAATTTCAGGATACTTGCTTTTTAAATAATTGAATAGTTCTGGTAATGGTTCGGGCCTTTCTCTTCTAGTACAATCTAACGCTATGAAATCAGCCTTTGCTTGAACTAATTCGTCTATATCTTTTTTTGTAGTGGTAATAAAAGCACCTTTTAAATTTCTGTTTTTTGTAATTCCAATGATAGGAATTTTAACTACTTTTTTAACCTCCTTTATAACATCAGGATGAAGGCTCCTAATAGCGTCTGCCCCTCCCATTTGTGCTGCAATTGACATTTTAACCATCATTTCTTTTCCAAATAAGGGTTCTCCCTCTTCTGCTTGACATGAGACTATAAATGAGTTTTTTTTCAACGTTTTCAACGATCTTCCTCCATTTCTTGAAAGTTATTTTCAAAATTAATTATATATTTCGAAAATGATTTACATTATCATTATATATATTATTTTTTGAAATTTCAAACCAGGAAAACAGAGCTTTTACTTCTTATTCAAATTTATTCATGAATAATTAACTCTTTTTAGCGATATTCAATAAATTTGAAATTTTTTTAATATTGATTTATATTAAAGTGATCTTCTTCAAATAACAAAAAGGGTCTGACTTATTGGTTATAAGTCAGACCCTTTATATTAGAGTAATTGCTGCTATATTATGACTTTTATATAGTCTGTATTAAAAATATTTCTTCTAAAGTGGCAGTACGGAGCCTCTTTTGTTTTTTCGTAGTAGTTTTGATGATATTCTTCTGCTTTATAAAAATTAGAAGCTTCTGTGACTTTGGTTACAATTTTCATTCCTTTTTCGGTCAGTTCTTTTATTACTTTTTCTGCGATTAGCTTCTGTTCTTCGTCTGTATAAAAGATTTCGCTTCGGTATTGATCTCCAATATCTGGTCCTTGTCCTCCTATTTGAGTTGGATCATGAATTTCAAAGAAATATCTTACTAATTCTTCATATCCCACAATATTTGGATCAAATATCACTAACACCGCTTCTGCATGACCAGTTTTTCCTGTACATACTTGTTGATATGTGGGTTTTTCAACAAATCCTCCCGTGTAACCATTAACAACATCAATAACTCCGTGAACTTTTCTAAACATATACTCTACACCCCAAAAACAACCTGCAGCAAATATAGCCCTTTGCCGGGGTAAAGGAGTTCCTATAGGAACAAATTCCATTGAAATAGAATTTACGCAATGTCTTATATTAGTTTTGGTATATCCTTCTGATTCAAAAACATGCCCTAAGTGAGCTCCACAGTATGAACATACTATCTCAATTCTTTCTCCATCTTCGTCTAGTTGTCTTCTAATAGATGAAGGAATTTCTTTGTCAAAGCTAGGCCATCCACTTTCAGATTTAAACTTATTTTCTGATTTGTACAGGGGCAAATGGCACTGTTTGCAAATATAGACTCCTTCTTCAAAAAAATCATTATATTTACCTGTAAAAGGTTTCTCAGTACCTTTTTCAATTATTACTCTGTATTCATCAGAGGTTAATTTATTTAGCTTTTTGTCCATGCTCAATCCCTCATTTTTGAAGATTTAATTTCTAAATTCTTGAACCTATGTATAAAGAATAAATTTTTTCAATTTTAGTACCTTTGGCAAATTAACTTTTTGTACTACATATATACGTAATTGCCAATAAACCTTCAAAGATCGTTTTATAATCATCACTAACCAGTTTAACCTTTCTACCGTCTATTCTTTCTATTAACGGCATAGATTCTACCATGTCAGCTTTTGAAGTATCACTAAATTCTACAATCATTTCTATTGGTTTATCGAATCTAAAAACTTCAAAATATTCTTTATCTTTGCTGAGCATTAATTTTGTAGTAGCACTTATTTCTTCCAAAAGAATTTTCATTGGTTTAAATTGAGCAGCATATCTTCCCAATGATTTCTTTGTTTCAATATAATATATCTTATTAAAATACGGAGTGAGCTGCCTTTTGAGTTTATCGTCTCCAACGACCATAGCAAGAGGTACATCGAAAATTCCACCATAAGCAGCATTTATTAAAGTTTCACTCATTTCTTTTCCATTAATCCAAATATTATGAATGGAAGAACTCGAATAAGTATGATCCATTGTGGAATACATTTCTCCTACTCCAGAATGATATCCAAAGAAGATCATCCTATCAAAAGATTCATCTATTCCCGTCATCATGTAAAATTTCCTAATTCCTCCACTTATTAATTTAACATTAGGATAGTCATTAGTTATTTCCCAAGGAATATTATTTCCTCTAGCATGTGAATCAGAAATTACAACTTCATGATCTTGTAATTGCTCAAGAAGCGCATTTAACTGTGAGACTGCATATTTCTGTTTGTAATCTTTATTATCTTTTGTTACATCGTCCCATTGACAGATTCCTCCTAAACCTTCAAAATCAAAAGAAATATATATTTTAATATTGCTCACCCCTTTTTTATTAATTAAAAAACACTATTGAGATCACAGTGATTTAAAAGGATACCGTCCCCTTTATCTTTTTTCTTTATTTTTTAAAATTAAAAAATCTAAAGCCTAAAATTTTAAAGTATACATTAAAAAATTATACCATAAAAATATATTGACTATTTATATAAATAAGGGTATAATATTTGCAAACCATTTGCAAAAGCAAATGATTTGCAATTTACATTATTAGGAGTGATGGTTGGAATGAGAAGTACAAAAGCAAGAAGGGATATTCTAGATCTTTTCCACAACGAAGATGTTCCTTTAAGTGCTGATTATGTATACGAGTTACTCAATGGTGAATATGATAGGTCAACAATATATAGAAATTTGAAAAACTTTGAAAATAACGGAAAACTGAGGTCCATAGTTTTTTCAGATAAAATTACTTATTTCTATAAGGGTTCTGAGCACTTTCATTTCATTTATTGTGTGAAGTGTAAAAAATTTGAACGATTTGATCTTTGCTACTCAGAATCTATAAGTAAATATATAACAGAAAATTTAGGTTATAAGGTTCTTGGTCATACGCTTTATTTTGAAGGAATCTGTAAAAACTGTCAGGAGGAGATGAAAAAATGAAGAAGATGGTTATTTTAAGTATTTTTGTTTTATTTGTATTTTTTGCCTTCTCTTTAAATCTATCTACCTCGATAATGCCATATTATTTGATCGTAAAAGAGATTGTTAGAGATAAAGGTGCAGTGAATCTAGTGATTCCTGCTGGCAATAGCCCTCATACTTATTCTTTGACCCCTAGAAATTTAACGAGTTTATATAGTTCTGATGTTTTTATTTTGAATGGCCTAAACCTAGAAATTTTTATCTCTAAATTAACAGAGAACTTAAAACAAGAAAATATAATAATTATTTATATTTCAGACTATATTCCTGAAGAAGAATTAATTACAGGAGATCATCTTCATGAAGATGAAAATAGCAGCGAAAAAAATCTTGAAAATGAAGTGCTATATAATCCACATATATGGCTAGATCCATATTTAGTATATACTTATATCGTTCCAGGATTAGTTGAGGATTTATCAAAAATAGATCCTGAAAATAGCAAATATTACAGTCAAAATGGTGAGTATCTTATAAACCGATTAATTATACTCGATAATTATTTAAAAGAGAAGTCAAAAGAAGTTCAGGGAAGTATTTTTGTTGTACATAATTCGTTTGATTATTTTACAAAAAGATACTACATTAAAATTGCGGCAGTAGTTGAATCGACCCCCGGTGTTCCCCCTACTCCAAAAGAGATAATCGAGTTAACCGAGATTGCAAAGCAACAAAACGTAACGGCCATTTTCAATGAGCCTCAATTGAGAGATAAAGCGATAAATACTATTGCAAAAAATCTTAATTTAAATGTTGGATTGCTAGATCCTCTAGGTAGTATAGATCAAATAATAGACATAGATTCTTTGTATCTTTATAACATGTTCGAGATTATAAGGAGAACTGCTTATGAAAAATGATCCTATTATTTCTGTTAGAAATTTAAATTATGCGGTTAATAACAATCAAATTTTATCGGACATATTTTTTGATATATATGAAGGAGAATTTGTGGGAATAATTGGGCCAAATGGTGCAGGAAAGTCAACATTGGTAAAAATAATTATTGGTGAAATAGAGGAATATACAGGTGAAGTGACAATAAAAGGTAAAATAGGTTACGTTCCACAAACGGAGGAAGTTGATGTAACTTTTCCCATGAAAGTATATGAGTTGGTTTTATTAGGGTTGTATAAAGATGTGGGTCCTATCAAACGTTTTAAAAAAGAGCATTATCAAAAAGTGAAAGAAATTTTAAAAATACTCAATGTTGAAGAGTTATATAGCAGACAAATAGGCGAGTTATCTGGTGGTGAATACAGAAGAGTAATGATTGCAAGAGCCCTGGTATCTGAACCTGACATTCTAATACTTGACGAACCTGAGGCTAATATTGATAAACCAGGTCAAGAACTGTTGTTAAATATTCTAAAAAAATTAAAAGAAGAAAAAAACATAACAATAATCTTAGTAAGTCACGATCTAAACATGATATTTAAAGAGACAACTAAAATCCTTTGTTTGAACAAGACACTACATTGCCACAAAAACACTTGGGATATTAACATACAAGATTTAAAAAACTTATATACTGAAGATTTTCAGCTGTTTGCACATCTAAATGGTACTATGAAAGCGGTGATTGATAAAGATGATAGAATTTTTTAAATACCCCTTTTTAAGGAACGGCTTTATAGGTGCAATACTTGCAGGGTTAGGAAGTTCATTTTTATCTAATTTTATCATCTTAAAAAAGATGGAATTTATTGGCGAAGGTGCTGCGCATGTTGCATTTGGAGCAATAGCTATTGCTTTATTTTTCAATCTAAATATAAATGTTGTATCTTTGATTGTTGCGATTATTTTTGCAATAGCTATTCATATACTTGGCAAAAAAGAGAAAGTGCAAGAGAACAGTGTTATTGGTATGCTTCTAGCTTTATCTATGGCGATAGGAATAATTTTATTATCCTTCAAGAAAGGCTATGTACCAGAAATTGATAGTTTTCTTTTTGGCGATGTATTAATGATTAATGAGGAAGATTTAAAGTTACTATTTATCTTCGATTTGGTCATATTTTTCTATATAATATTGTTTAATAAAGAGCTTAAGTATTATGCATACCATCAAAAGTTAAGCAAAACATTTGGCGTTCCGGTAGATTTTATTAACTTATCTTTTTTAATTATAACTTCAATTACAATTGTTATTTCTGTAAAAATTATAGGTATAATATTAATAACTTCATTGCTAATAACTCCAGGAGTGATAGGGAAGTTATTTGCTAAAAGTATTAATCAAATGATTTTAATATCAGTAATAACAGGTTTTTTATCTTCCGCTTTAGGAATGATAGCTTCTTATTATTTTGATATTCCCTCTGGTCCTACTATAGTTGTAACTTTATTTGTTTTATTCATAATTTCTTATATAATCAAAAGAGTTTTATCATTAAAAGAGAAAGAATCTCTTTAAAAAGATTATTCGATTTTAAGCTGGTCATAGGGTATAAACTTCCCTTACTCTACCGCTTTCATTAACTTTCATTAAATTGTTAGGAGGATATAACGTGCAAATCAATGAAGAAGCTTTAAAAATACTAAAAAATGTAGAGTTGTTTGTTCTAGATATCGATGGAACATTTTATGTTAGCAGACAACTTGTTGAAGGTGCTCAAAAATTTTCTAATCTTTTAAAAAGTCAAGGCAAAAAGCTTGTTTTTCTTACAAACAATTCAAATAAGTCCAAGCAAGAATACATAGAGGAATTTGAATCAATAGGGTATCCCATTTCAGAAAAAGAAATATATACAGCTGGCATTGCGACAGCAGAGTATATAAAGAAACAATTTGGGCCTAAAAAAATATACTTAGTTGGAACTCCCTCAATTATCCAAGAATATAAGAGATATGGCCATGAGATTGTAGAAGAGACTCCGGAAATGGTTGTGGTTACATTTGATAAAACTCTTACTTATGATAAGTTAGCAAAAGCATCTATATTTATTAATAAAGGAGCTTTGTTTATTGCGACCAACCCTGATTTAAACTGCCCTACTATTGACGGACCGATTCCAGACACGGGGGCAATAGCAAGTGCTGTCTCTCAGGCTTGTAACAAGAAACCAGATTTAGTGTTTGGAAAACCAGATCCCAGGATATTAGAAATGGTTATAAACGATTATGGCCTAACTCCAGAAAAAACTTGTATGGTTGGAGATAGATTGTACACAGATATTTTAATTGGAATACATGCAAAGACTTTAACTGCTTTAGTTTTAACAGGTGAAGCAAAATTATCAGATTTGGAAAATACTCCTATAAAACCTGATATAATAGCAAAAAATTTAGGAGAATTAGCTGATCTAATTATTTCGGCAAAATAGAATTTTTGGAGGTTAAAAAATGCCGGAAATTTACATACCAGATCTCTTTGAGATAATGCCGCAAAAAAGAATTTATCTACTAAGAGCAGGATTTAAAGGTACCGCTTATGATATTAATGAAAAGTTGAAGGAAGAAGTCAACTATGTTTACCAAATTGGTTTGGAATTAGCTAAACCAAAGGTTGTTTTTAATACATTGCCTATCGATATAACAGATAAAGCCCTCATTCCTCAATCTTTTAAAGGTGTGAAATTGATAACTTTTTTTGTTTCGACGTTAGGTACAGACATAGATATTTTTATATCTAATTCAAATATCTTAATTTCAACGCTTTTAGACGCATGGGCATCTGAAGCAATAGAAGCCTTAAACAAATCTTTTGATGAAAAATTGAGGAAACAATTAGGGCTGGGAACGAGAAGGTTTTCTCCTGGCTATGGTGATATAGATATAAGAAAAAATTGGGACATAGTGAATAACTTGTTAAAAACGGATATAGTAAGCGTTAATAATAACACCGGTATTATTACTCCAAGAAAAAGTACAATTTGTATGATTGGGTGGTATAGTGGATAGAAAAATTTTTTTAAATACTTTAAAAAAGAAAGTCTTGTTATTAGATGGTGGATATGGAACTGAATTTATCAAAAGAGGATACTCTAATATTCCAGCAGAATTATTGAATATAGTACATCCTGAAGTCGTGTATCAGTTACATAGTGAATACATTGAAGCTGGTGCCGACATCATTTTAACCAATACATTCAGTGCCAATAGAAAAAAACTAAAAGAACTTAAACTAGAAGAAGACTTTCTAAAAATAAATTCAAAAGCTGTTGAGATAGCAAAAAATGCTGCAAGAGATAAAGCTTTAGTATTTGGGGATATATCTTCTTTGGGAGTATTTCCAAAACCTATTGGAGATTTTGAAATGAAAGATGTAATTGAAGAATATTACCAGCAAGCAAAAATATTATACGATGCAGGGGTAGATGGGTTTATAGTAGAAACAATGAGTGATTTAAAAGAGCTTAAAGCTGCTATCTTGGGAATGAGGAAAGTTACCTCAGAACTACCTTTGATAGTTCACATGACTTTTGAAAAAAATGGTTATTCAATAACAGGAACTTCTGTAGAGATTTTTGCAAATGTTGTTAATGATCTAGATGTTGATGTTATTGGTATCAATTGTACCTTAGGACCTGATGAGTTATTAGATGTTTTCCAAAGGTTATCTTTTTCAACAAACAAAGCAATAAGTGTTGAACCGAATGCTGGTAAACCTATTTATGACGGAAAGACTATAGAATATCGGATGACGCCAGAAATATTTGGAATGTTCATTGAAGACTATGTAGATCTGGGTGCAAACATCATAGGAGGATGCTGTGGCACTACTCCTTTACACATAAAAGTAATAAAAAATATGATAAAAAACAGAAAGCCAAAAAAAATATACAAAGACATTCAAATAATGTACTCATCACGTACGATATTAAAGAAATATCATCCTTTTACAATAATCGGTGAAAAAATAAATCCTGCAGGGAACAGTTCTTTTCAAAAAGAAATAGAAGAATTCAATTTTCAAGAAATAATAAGACGTGCGAATAGTCAAAAATCAGCAGGAGCAGATGCTTTAGACATAAATGTTGGGATAGAAAAAGTGTTGAGTAGTGAACATATTAAACAAATTATATTGGAGTTAGATAGATACTCTTCATTACCTCTATCTCTTGATATACAAAACTTAGATTTTCTTGAAACTGCATTGGTAGAATATCCAGGTAGACCTATAATTAACTCATCTAAGTTAACCAAAGAAGACCTTGATAAGAAGCTCGAGCTCATCAGAAAATATGGTGGCATGTTAATAATACTGCCAATGGAAAAAGATATTCCTCAATCGGCTGAAGAAAGATTTCAATTGATCCTCAAAAGATGGAAATACATTGAAAAACTTGGATTTGATAAGAATCAATTTATAATTGATCCATTAGTATTATCTGTTGCAGCAAATTATGATGAAAACATTACCTTAGATACTATTAAACTTCTTGCGTCACAAGGCTTTAATACAACAATAGGTCTTTCTAATTTAAGTTTTGGACTACCTAACAGGAGCCAAATTAATGCAGCATTTTTGTCAAGAGCAATATATAATGGCTTAAACTCTGCCATTATGAATCCAGAAGATTCAATGCTTATGAACACTCTTAAAGGAAATCAACTATTAGATGGAAATCTAGTAAAAGAAAATAAAATAGAAAATAGAGATAAATTAATAGAAAATATTTTACAAGGAAACCAAGAAAACCTCAAAAAAATAATACAAAAAGAATTAGAAGAGAAAGATCCTTTAGAAGTTAGTCAAAATATATTAGGAAAAGCTATGGAACAAATAGGAGATCTTTATTCTGAAGGAAAAATATACTTACCAGAATTATTATTAGCTTCTGAAACTGTAAAACCTGTTTTTGACTATATAAATCAACTCATTGGCGAGTCAGAAACTAAAAAGGCAAAGGTGGTTATTGCAACTGTAGAAGGTGACATACATGATATTGGCAAAAATATTGTTGCTACAGTGTTGAGAAGTTCAAACTTTGAAGTTATTGACTTAGGAAAAGATGTTGAAACACAAAAAATCGTAGATGCAGTAAATCAAGAAAAACCTCAAATACTAGGTTTATCTGCTATGATGACAACTACGGTGGGAAAGATTGAAGAAGTTGTGAGTGAAGTAAGGGAATTAAACTTCCCGGTCAAAATTATTGCAGGCGGGGCCTCAATGAATAAACAGTTAGCTTATAAATTCGGGTGTGACGCTTATGCAAAGGATGCTAGTGAAGGTTTAAAAATTTGTAAAAGATGGATAGAGGAGATAAATTATGGAGATGACAATTGATGTTTCAAAAAGTGGATTAAAATTTTCCTGTATAGTGCAAGGTATGATGAGATTAAATCAGTGGAATTTTAGAAAGAAAGAATTAGAAGAATTTGTTCAAAAATGTATTGACTTGGGTGTAACTACGTTTGACCATGCAGATATTTATGGGAATCACACTTGTGAAGCTATCTTTGGAACTATATTAAAGGATAACCCTTCACTCAGAAACAAAATTCAAATTGTTACAAAATGTGGGATCATGTTGAAAAATGAAAAGTTTCCAAGAAGAGTCCAACATTATAATACAAGAAAAGAACATATCTTAGAAGCAGTAGATCAATCTTTAAAGAACTTTAATACGGATTATATCGACCTTTTGCTCATTCATAGGCCCGATCCTTTCATGAATCCAGAAGAAATAGCGGAGGCGTTTTATCAATTAAATAAAGCTGGAAAGGTGCTATATTTTGGTGTCTCAAACTTCACTATTCAACAATTTAAAACCTTGCAATCAAAAATGAACCCAAACCTTGTAACAAATCAAATTGAAATTTCTCCGTATAATTTAGAACATTTTCAAAACGATAATATATATTTCTTGATGGAAAAAAACATCAATCCAATGGCTTGGTCTCCTTTAGCTGGAGGAAAACTCTTCAACATAAACGATGAAAAAGGTAAGAGAATAACTAACGCGTTAAAAGAAGTTGCCAAAGATTTTAATACTGAATCATTAGATACTATAGTTTATGCATGGTTGCTGAACCATCCAGTAGGTATAATTCCTATCTCAGGTAGTGGAAAAATTGAAAGACTTAAAAATGCTGTTGACGCTTTAGAAATCAAAATGGACCCTGAACAATGGTATATAATTTACGAAGCTGCATTAGGCCGTAGAGTTCCATAATTTATCTTTTATACAATATCAGTTATATGTGGATACTTAGGAGGTTTTAACTTGTTTAAAATAAGAATTCCAGCTACTTCAGCAAATTTGGGTCCTGGTTTTGATTGTTTTGGACTTGCCATTAAGGTTTATAACACTTTTATTTTCGAAAAAATACCTTTCGGCTTTGAATTCATTGTAAAATTCAAAAATAAAGAAATTCCGATAAATCAAGGAGATAATTTAGTCTATGTAGCCATGAAAGAAACTTTTGATATGTTCAACAAAAGTATGCCTGGTATTAGATTAATAGAAGAGATAAATATCCCTTTTTCGCGAGGTTTAGGAAGTAGTGCTACTGCCATACTTGCTGGCATTTTAGCGAGTAATAAAATTCTAGGCAATCCTATGAATGATGAAGAAATTCTCAACCTTGCATATAAGATAGAAGGGCACTCTGACAATATAGTTCCAGCTTTAAATGGGGGATTCAACATAACGATTATCGAAAATAATAAAATTATTTTTAAAAAAGTCAACGTAGATGAAAATTTAAGAATTATCATTGCTATACCAGAAATAAAAATAAAAACAAAGGAATCAAGAAAAATTCTTCCAGCTGAAGTTAAACGTGAAGACGCTATTTTTAACCTTAGTAGAGCTGCCTTACTAGCCGCGTCGCTCATTACTAGAGATTACAGTTATTTTCCGGTAGCTTTTCAGGATAAATTACATCAAAATTATAGAGCAAAGCTTATTCCTGGCTTTTATGATGTTGTTAGTAATGCTTACAATGAAGGAGCACTCGGTGTAGCTTTAAGTGGTTCAGGTTCATCCATAATAGCCTTTACAATCTCGAATGAAAAAAATATTGCTCAATCAATGATTAAAACTTTTTCAAAACTTGGCATAGACAGTGAGTACATTATAACTTCTACAGATAACGAGGGAGCATTAATAATCGATTGAGCAATATTCTTAATTCAGAAAAAGAAAGATTAATATTTAGAATGCTCTTATTAAATCTCTAATACTTGAACAACAAACTGCTATTCCAACACCCAATAAAAGGTATTTTGAAGGCAGCTTTTTTGTCATATAAGCAGCCAATGGAGCGGCGATTACTCCGCCGATAATTAAACCTAAAATTATTTTATAATTAAAATTTGTTAAGAAAAAGAAAAAAGTTATTGACTGAGCTATTGTCACAAAAAACTCAGTTAAATCTACAGAACCTATTGTTGTATTTGGGGTATGTCCATTTGAAATTAATGTTGAGGTTACAATAGGGCCCCACCCACCGCCACCAATCGCATCAAGTAAACCTCCAAAAAAGGCCAGAGGAACTAATTTCAATTTTTCGTTTTCTTCCTTTGGTTTAGTAAAAAACATATAGATGATTTTAATACCTACGATGAGTAAATAGATAGACACAATTGGTTTGATAATATTTGAAGGCAGATTTGATAACAGGTATGCACCAATTATTCCACCTATAACTCCTGGTATTAAGAGTTTTTTAACCTTTTCTTTGTCAACATTTCCAAATTTCCAATGAGCTATTCCTGAAACTCCGGTGGTAAAAACTTCAGAAAAGTGAACACTTGCACTAGCTAAAGCAGGATGAATTCCTAAAGCTAGAAGTAATGAGTTGCATGTAACTCCATACAACATACCTAGGGCTCCGTCAATTATTTGGGCTACAAAACCAACTATAGCAAATATTAATATTTCCACACTTCTTCCTCCTTTTACACTGCATATTAAACACTTAAAATATTCTTAGAATTAGATGTAACCTTCATAAGATAATCTATATTTTTAACAAACATATTTTTAAAAAATAAATTTTAAACTAGGTAATTTATACCTATTTTATGTTTTTTAGGGTAAAACGCACTTTTTTCTTTATTTTTTAGAGTATTTACACTTTATAAATTTGCTATTATTTTCAAAAAATAAACAATATTATTAATTTTTAAATAGTTACCTTTTAAATTATACAAAATTAACCTCGCAAATTGCAAATAAATTTTAGTAACTGTGATATAATTAATAAGATATTTTTTCATTGTAACTTTAAAGTATCACTTTTTTTTAATTATACCAATTCATGAAAATTATAACAACAATGAAAAGTCAAAAGGGAGGCCTTATGGTGCCTGTTCCACTAGAAGTCAAAGAAAGATATGAAAAACTCAAAGCGGAGATAGAAGAACATAATTTTCGTTATTACGTATTAGCTAATCCGATAATTTCAGATGAAGAATATGATAAACTTTTTAAAGAACTTCTTGAATTAGAAAGAATGTACCCCGAATTAAAAACTCCTGATTCTCCTAGTCAACGAATTGGCGGAGTTGTGCTTGATGAATTTAGAAAAGTAACACATTCGGTGCCTATGCTTTCTCTTGATAACACATATAATGAAGAAGAGTTTTTGGGATTTCACGAGAGGGTGTTAAGAAATTTAAATAGCACTCAAGTTGATTACATGTGTGAACTAAAAATAGATGGTGTTTCCGTAGCTCTTAGATACACAAACGGGATATTGACCCAAGGCATTACAAGGGGAGACGGAATAACTGGAGAAGAAATTACTGAAAATATAAAAACTATAGCTAGTATTCCGCTAAGATTAAGAAAAGAAATCGATATAGAAGTTCGAGGAGAAGTATTTATGCCCGTTAGAGAGTTTGCTAGAATTAATGCAGAGCGTGAAAAGAATGGACTTCAAGTTTTTGCAAATCCAAGAAACGCCACGGCTGGAACCTTAAAACTTCTTGATAGTAGAGAAGTTGCGAAAAGAAAACTGGATTCTTTTATATATTACGTTATATTTCCTGAAAATTATAATCTTAAAACTCAAGAAGAAGCATTAATCTTTCTAAAAGAGTTAGGATTTAAAACCAATCCCCATAGCAAAAAACAGGAAAATGCAACAGGTGTAATAGAATATTGGAAGGAATGGACCAAAAGAAGAAGAGAGTTAGAATACGATGTTGATGGAATAGTAGTTAAAGTAAATGAATTTGAGCTTCAAAGAACCCTTGGTGAAACAGTGAGATCACCTCGATGGGCCATAGCTTTAAAATTCCCTTCAGAACAAAAAGAAACAAAATTGATAAAAGTTCGATTTCAAGTTGGAAGTACCGGAATTATAACTCCGGTTGCAGAGTTTCTTCCAGTACACTTAGAAGGGACCACTGTTAAAAGAGCAAGTCTACATAACTTTGAGTATATCAAAGAAAGAGATATAAGAGAAGGAGATTACGTCATAGTAGAAAAAGCAGGCGGAATAATACCTCAAGTGATAGGTCCTGTAGTAGAAAAACGCACTGGTAGCGAAAAAGAAATTGTTACCCCAGAAAAATGTCCAGTATGTGGTGGAAAAGTAGGTAAAATTAAGAGTGACGAGGTCGCTATAAGATGTCTTAATCCTTCCTGTCCCGAAAAGTTGGTTAGAGTTCTTGAGAATTTTGTTTCAAGGGATGCAATGAACATCCAGGGTTTGGGAGAAAAGCTTCTAAAACGAATGGTTGATGCTGGATTGTTAAAAGATATTGCTGATATATACTACCTGGATGAGAAAAAACTGAGAAGTTTAGGAAAAGGGATCGGAGATAAAACAATTAAAAATTTACTTACTCAAATTGAACAGTCAAAAAATAGAGAACTTGACAGACTAATAAATGGACTTGGAATACCTAATGTTGGGGCTAAAACTTCTAAAGATTTAGCCAAACACTTTAAAACTTTAGAAAATCTGATGAATGCAACTTTTGATGAATTATTAGAAGTTGAAGGTATCGGTGTTGACACCGCTCAAGCTATTTTAAACTTTTTCTCTCAAGATGAAGTAAAAAAGATAATTCAAAAATTGAAAGATGCAGGAGTTAATTTTGGATACCAAGAAAAAGAAAAAGGGGGACCTTTAAGTGGGCAAGTTATATGTCAAACTGGAGTATTATCTAGAATGACAAGGCAAGAATTTGCTGAATATGTTGAATCAAAGGGAGGAACTTTTACAGAAAATCTAACTAAAAAGACAAATATTCTCGTTGTTGGAGAAAATCCTGGTTCTAAATTGGAGAAAGCTAGACAGTACGGAATAACTATCATGACTGAAGAGGAGTTCTTTGAGAAATATTAAAAAGGAGGAAACATCTATTGATAGGTTTAATATGTGATTCAGCAACTGATACACCTAAAGAAATACTTGAAAAGGATTTTGTTGAAATGGTTCCTTTGAAGGTTATAATTAATGGTAAAGAATATAAAGATGGTATCGGCATAACTCAGCAAGAAGTCTTGGAAGCTATGAAATACACAGTTCCTAAAACCTCCTTGCCTAGCCATGAAGATATTGTTAATGCATATAAGACACTTATTGACAAGGGGTATAATGAAATCTTTGTAATAACCGTACCAGAAAAACTAAGTGGAACTTTTGGATTATTTAATGCGATAGCAGAAGAAATCAAAGAAATGTACAGCGATGTAAGTATAGAAGTTGTAGATTCAAAGAGCGGATCTCTTGGAGCTGCTATGATTATTAGTAAAGTAGCGGAGTATATAGAAGAAGGAAAAAGTTTTGAATACATAAGGGGACAACTAGATATATTGATAAATGGAAAATCAAAAGTTTTTTTTGTTGTACCAACCTTGAAATATTTAAAAGCCGGAGGAAGAATAGGAAAAGTTTCAGGAACATTGGGTGAAGTATTAAATGTCAAACCTATAATTTCAATTAACGATGAAGGAGAATTTCATGAAGTTGGAAGGGCAAGGGGAATGAACAAAGCTATAGATAAACTAGTAAGTTCCTTTCTTCAGTGGGTTGGAGAAAGAAAATTAGAATTTCTTGCTATCGCAAAGTCTGGAGAAAAGGAAGAGACTGTAAATTACTTTAATTATGTAAAATCTAAACTGAAACATCTCAATCCAAAGAAAATCTTCACCGGTGAAATTTCGTCTGTTGCTTTGGTTCACTTAGGAGAAGGATTAGTAGGCGTGGGTGGATTATTAGAATGATCTTGTAAACGTTTTATTAATATTATCTTTGAATTGGTTGTGATTATTATGAAAAAATTTAAAATGATTATTTTAACGATTATTTTTGTATTTTTTTCATTTTCAACAATATTTTCTGCAATGTCTGTAGATGAAAAGATGCTTTTGCAATCGATAGCTCATGGAACAGATTTTACAAATGTCACACCATATCCTGTAGCATTTTCAGAAGGGCTAGAAGTCTATCCTTTTTTTATATCCTTTTCCAACGACTTCCTATGGATAATTTCTGGTTTATTTAAGACAAATTGGTCGGATCTTGAAAGAGGTTTGTACCTTTCTGATTCTTTACCTTATGTAACAGGATTTATGGGCGGATATAATGCTAGCACTCTGAAAGTTATTTCAGGTGCATATTTTTTTGATCCTTTTCTTACTGAAGAAGAACTTTTAAGACAAAAAGACACTTCTTTTGATAGGAATTCTGATAGATACAGATCAACAGAAGGATATGCTGATCCTTCAAAAGCTCTTTTCATTCATAGAGTTGAAATGGTATTGTTTGAACGACTAAGATTATCTTTAAATGAGTTAAAGTTAATTGGAGGAAAATATCCAGATTTGTCTGATGCTAATCCCTTTGGAATTTTCCATAATACAATGGGAGAAGGGTACTCAAATAGCATGCTTGGAGTAGATTTTTCATTAATACCTGTAAAGGGTTGGCAATTATATGGACAACTTGCAGTAGACGATTTTTTAGTTCCAGAAACTGAGTCTGGTGCGGAAGATTACAAACCTACTGCGTTAGCCTGGGGTTTAGGTACACGCGTAGTAAGAAAAAAAGAACATTTCTACGTATCACCCAAATTTGAATATTATAAAGTATATACTTGGATGTACAATCAATGGTTACCTTATCTAAGGTACACCGCTAAATATAATTCTCAGGAGATACCAATTGGTTTTGATTATGGAAATGATATGGAAGGTTTTCTTTTTGGATTAGATATCTTCAACGATAGGGTTAAGTATAAATTCATAATTGAAAGATATTTAAAAGGAGAAATTGATCTAGAAACTCCTTATGAAGATGAGCGAAAAAAAGAGAAGGAAAGTTGGCCTGGTCCCTATGGTAAAACCACTCCATTTTTTTCTGTTTCTTTCTCCTTTGAGATAGAAATTTAGCGGTGCTAGTTGCACCGCTAATTATATGTTCACTAAAAAAATAATTCAGCCATTTTATATAATTCTTTATCAATTGGTTTGTTTTTCAGCATTTCCTTATTGTACGGAGTTTCTATAACATCAAAACCTTTTAAACCCAAAGCGATGTTAGTTTTCCCTTTTTTAACGGCCTCAATTGCACTAAATCCAAATTTAAACGCAAGAAACCTATCAAAAGATGTAGGAGTACCTGCTCTTTGTAAATAGTCGAGATTTACAGTCCTGCATTCAATATTTTCAAGTTCTTCTTTTATATACTCAGCAACTAATTCAGAGGGTCTCATAAAACTTCGGATTTTTGGATCTTTAACTATATTCTTTATCTCTTCGGGCAATTTTACCTTCTCTTCAACAACTACCAATGAAAACCTTCTGCCTATGTTATATCTTCTATTTATATTCTCTATCAACCTGCTCGGAACGAACTCTATTTCTGGGGTTATTATAAAATCTGCCCCTCCCACCATTCCACCAATGGTGGCCAACCAACCACATTCATCTCCCCCAACCTCAACAACGATAACTCTATGGCCAGCACTAGCTGTAGAATGAAGTCGGTCTAACGCATCACTAACAGTTTGTAGTGCTGTTAAATAGCCTATGCTTAAATCTGTCCAATTTAAATCGTTATCAATCGTAGCCGGAATAATAATTGATGGAATTCCTTCCTCAGCCAGTTTTAAAGCTATGTTAGTTCCTGTATGTCCTGTTAATAGAATTAAAGATGTGATTTGATACTTAGAAAAATTATTTTTTAACTTCTTTAGATCTTCAGGTTCAGCAGTTGGATCATATTTAGAAGAACCTAAAACAAAGCCTCCTTCGGGTAATCTGCCAGAAACGTGTTCCTTGGCCAATATACTCATCTTATCTTCAACTAAACCTATGAATCCATCATATATCCCTACAATTTCTACATCTTCATGAGCACCTTTAACTATCAATGCCCTTATCACTGCGTTTAGACCAGGACAATCCCCACCTACATTTAAAACACCAATTCTTTTCATTTTTATCACCTCTTTTGATTTTTATCATTAAAAAAGCTCTAACCAAAGATTGTTTCAAAAATTGGGATAATTACAATCGAAACGATAGACATAAGTTTTATTAATATATTTATCGATGGTCCCGCAGTATCTTTCAAAGGATCTCCAACTGTATCTCCAACTATTGAAGCTTTATGAGACAAAGAACCTTTTCCGCCTAGCTCTCCACTTTCTATAAGTTTTTTTGCGTTATCCCAAGCACTTCCAGAATTAGCCATAAAAATGGCTAACATCACACCACACACAGTTGCACCCGCTAACATTCCTGCAACCGCTTCTTTTCCCAAAAATAAATAAGTGAGAATCGGAGCCGCTATAGAGATAAGAGAAGGCAAAACCATATGTTTTAAGGCTCCACTAGTAGCAATTTTAACACACTTTCCGTAATCCGGCTCAGCTTTTCCATCAATTAATCCCACTATTTCTCGAAATTGTCTCCTTACTTCTTCAACCATCAAATTTGCAGCCTTGCCGACCGCTTTTAATACCAAAGATGAAAAGAGAAAAGGGAGCATCGCTCCAATTAACAATGCAACAAAAACATTTGCGTGATTCAAATCAACTATAGATATATTAACTGCTTGAGTGTAAGAAGCAAAAAGTGCCAAAGCTGTTAAAGCAGCTGACCCAATTGCAAAACCTTTACCTATTGCTGCCGTGGTGTTACCTACGGCATCAAGTGTATCAGTAATTTCCCTAACATGTGGATCTAACTTAGCCATTTCAGCTATTCCTCCAGCATTATCCGCAATGGGCCCATAAGCATCAATTGCTAGAGTAATTCCTAATGTAGATAGCATTCCAAGAGCAGCAATTGAAATTCCAAATAATCCATAGAGTTTAAAAGATAGGACAATACTAATTCCTATAAAAAGGACTGGGAAGAAAATAGACTCCATCCCCAATGCCAAACCATTAATAATTAACGGAGCGGGTCCTGAGGGAGCACTTTTAGCAAGATCATTTACAGGTTTTTTAGATGTATAATATTCAGTAACAGCTCCGATCAGGATACCTGCCATCATACCTAAAATTGCTATTAAAGCCGGTTTAAAAGAACCAAGAACGATTTTAGAGATAATAATAACAGCAATTGCCTGAAAAAATGATGTAATATAGGTACCAAAATCTAACGCTTTTTGTGGTTCTACATCTTTAGACTTTTTGATAAATAAATTAACAAAAATTATTCCTAAAATTGATAAAATTAACCCTGATGAAGCTACAAAAAAAGGGAAAACTGCTCCCTTAATGGAGTATTCAATGCCTCCTAAAACCGAAGCTGAAAATATTGAACCTACATATGATTCATATAAATCCGCTCCCATTCCAGCCACGTCACCGACATTATCCCCAACATTATCTGCAATAACAGCTGGATTTCTAGGGTCATCTTCTGGAATGTTTGCCTCTAACTTACCAACTAAATCCGCTCCAATATCTGCAGCTTTTGTAAATATACCTCCACCAACTCTTGCAAACAAAGCTGCAAAAGAGGCTCCCATGGCATATCCACTCATCATTTCAACATTCCCATCAAAAAAGAAAAATACACCTCCTAATCCTATTAACCCTAATGATACAACAGTCATCCCCATGACAGCTCCCCCATTAAAAGATATAGTCAGGGCATCTTTTAAGCTTTTGGTTGCTCCATAAGTAGTTCTCGAATTTGCCCTTGTTGCAATAGCTAAACCAAAATATCCAGCTAACGCAGAAAATAATGAACCAAATAAAAATGAAATGGCCATTGAAGAAGAACTTATCCACCATAGAAAACATGCTGCTAAAGCAAGGACAATGAAAAGTATCCTATATTCTGCTATTATAAAAGATCTTGCACCGACTTGAATTGATTTAGAAAGTTTTTGCATTTCTTCGTCGCCTGGAGATTTTTCTAAGACGTTAAAAACTAGAAAGATTGTGAAAATAAGACCTATTCCACCACTTATCACAGCAACTAATCTTGTAACTTCGCCCATAAATCTCCCTCCTGACCGTAAATTATTTAATTTTGAATATTATAACATAATAATATTATTATGTTATAATATGTAATGGAGTTTAAAGCAATTTTTGTTTTTCAAAAGTTTTCTATTTTTCAATACTTTTTCATTTACTTATGTTATAATAAAAAAACTTAGAGTTAATAAAAAATTATTGATTTTAAATCAAAAAGGGGGAAATTAGAATGGAAATTTTGAGAGATTTAGAAAATATGTTGGAGACCTTAGCAGACAGATACAATGAATTAAAAAAGGAAAGAAACACTCTTAAGTCACAATATGAAGAATTATTTAACGAGTACGAAAAGCTGAGTAACGAAAAAGAAGAATTAAGTAGACAATTAGAAGAAGTAAAAAGAAAAAATGAAGAAGTAGAGAATTACTTAAACCAGCTTAAATCAACTTTAATCTCACGAGTAGGGGAGGATTTTTTAAATCCTAATTATGATATTTCTGACGAATCAAATAGCTCTTCCTCAGGTGAAAGTTATAATGCTTCGTACTGATTTATAGAATTTTTGAAGGATTGATTCTAATGAAAAATTTTAGGAGCGTCGAAGTTAATATTTTGGGTAAAAACTACAGATATAGAGTTAATGAACCTGAAGAAGTTATTAACAAAATTTTAGACGAAATAAAATCCGAGGTTGAAGATTATGCAAAAAAAATTGGCGAAGAAAAGATAGATTATATTTTGTTGCTTATGTTACTTAACGAAAAATTAAACACGATTAAAACTAGGCAAGAAATAAAAGATTTAATTGCCAAGTTTAGTAAGTTGTTGAATACAACTTTAAATTATTTTCCAGAAGATCAAGAAACAAAAGAAGAAGACAAACCAGTAAGTTGGGAAAGAAAATGAAGATAGGCTTTTTTGATTCAGGTATTGGTGGACTTACTGTTTTAAAAAAGGTGATTAACAATTTTGGAAATCACAAATATTACTACTTAGGAGATAGTTTAAATGTTCCTTATGGTTCTAAACCTATCTCTTTTCTTCTTAGTAATGTTGAAAAGATATTTCTTTTTTTCGATTCTTTGAATGTAGATATTTTAATATCCGCATGTAATACCACTGATTCTATAATCAAAAAAAATAACTTTAACTTAGATAATTTTAATTTTAAGTATGTAAGCTTAATAGAAAATGTGGTAAAAAATGTACATAAAAATGATTCTGTTTTGCTATTAGCCACTGAAAATACCGTTAAACTAGGCGTCTATAGAGAATTATTAAAAGCAAAAGGTGTAACAAAGTATGAAGAAAAGGCTTGTCCACTTTTCGTTCCATTAATTGAAGAAGGTTATTGGTATGGTCAAATGGCTGATTCTATATTGAGATTCTACTTAAGAGATTACAAATCCAAATACAAAAAAGTTATATTGGGCTGTACCCATTATCCTATCTTAGAAAAACAAATAAAAAAATATACAAATTCCTTAATATTAGATCCTGCTGATGGAATAATAAACTTTTTAGAGGAAGAAGTTCAATTAAGCAAAAATAGTGGAGATATTAAAGTCAATTATTATATTACGGGAAATGTTGAAAAGTTTGAATCACTTTCAAAAGCTTTTATGTTTGATGTAAGTTATAAACCGTTTTTTAGTAAACTTAATTTAACCAAAATAAAAAGTAGAGAAAAAAACTTTGTTGATATCAGACAATAATTCAAAGGGATGATTAATTGTGGAAAATAACCCAGTAGTGTTCTTAATAACAGGGTTATCAGGAGCTGGGAAATCTACATTATTAAGAGCTTTAGAAGATGAACAATATTATACTGTAGATAATGTTCCTCCTAACTTAATAGAACATTTTTTAAACATTCTGTGTACTAGCAATGTAAAAAAACTTGCACTTGTTAGCGATATTCGGTGGAAAGATCCAGAAAGTTTATTTCATGTATTTAACAACATAGAAAAATTGGCAAAATGTGCTATGGAAATACATAAAGTATTTTTAAAGGCTGATAAACCTACAATAATAGATAGATACAAAAAATCTAGAAGGATTCATCCCCTTGAAAAGTCTCTAGAGATAGCTATTGATGAAGAAATACAAATAATGAGTAAAATAGAAAAAATATGCGACATTGTAATAGATACCTCTTCAACAGAACCTACTGAATTAAAAAAGAAGTTTTTCCAAATCATAAATGAAAATGTAAGAAAGTTAAGACTAAATATTATGAGCTTTGGATTCAAAGAAGGAATTCCTCCAACTGTTGATTATTTGGTAGATGTTAGATATTTACCAAACCCCTTTTATTATCCTGAAATGTATCAATTAACAGGATTAGATGAGAAAGTAATTCAGTTTTTAGAACAGTTTCCTGAAACTTATGAAACTATTAATAAGGTAGTTGAATTCGCTAAATTTGTACAAGATAAATACTCAGAAAGTGGACGTTACGAAGCTTACTTTTGTATTGGATGTACAGGCGGACAACATCGCTCTGTATATGTAGCGCAAAAGGTGTACGAAAAATTAAAAGCAGAAGGAAGAGATGTTTCGATTATTCATAGAGATTTAGCAAAAGCGATTAATTTTTAATACTCAAAATTCAAATTTTTTTTACTGGTGAGAATTATGAAAAGTATAGTTGCGATTGGTGGGGGAACAGGACTAAGCCAGGTTTTAAGAGGATTAAAATGGTACAAAGATATCGATATAGTTTCTATCGTTACAGTGACAGATGATGGAGGTAGTTCAGGTGCGATAAAAAATGACTTTGAAATACCTCCTCCCGGCGACATTAGAAATAACATCTTAGCTTTGGCTGAAAAAGAATCATTGCTAACTAAATTACTTGACTATAGATTTAATGAAGGATTCTTAAAAAATCATAACCTTGGTAACATAATTTTGCTAGCATTAACTAGGATGAATAACAACAATTTTCCTCTTGCTATAAAAACATTGTCAGAGGCGTTAAAAATAAGAGGAAGAGTGTATCCCTCTTCCTTAGATTTAATAAGATTGGCGGCAGAATTTGAAGATGGAGAAATATCGTTTGGGGAAACTAATATAGTTTCAAAAAACAAAAAAATAAAAAGGATTTGGTTGGACGGAAATGCTGAAGCTTTTGAAGAAAGTGTTTTGGCAATAAAAAATGCGGATCTCATAGTTTTAGGTCCAGGAAGTTTGTATACAAGTGTTCTTCCAAACATTTTAGTTGATGGCATCAGAAATGCAATTAATTCAAATCACAACAAAAGGGTCTATATCGCAAATATAATGACTCAGCCAGGTGAAACTACTGGCTATACCTTGAAAGACCATGTGAAAGAAGTAGAAAATTATCTTGGAGAAAAATTAGATTATATAATTGCGGATGATTCTAATTTACCACCCCAAGTAGAAGAAAGATATAAGGAAATGGGTGCTTCACAAGTCATTATAGATATGGATGGAGACAAAAGACTCATAAAGTCAAATTTGATTTATATAATAAATCAAGAAAAACCTATTGTTAGACATGATCCAAAAAAAATTTCTGAGTTGATAGTAAGATGTATAAACTGAGTTCCTTTTCTGAAAAAGTAAAATTGTCTTTAGTTAACTCCAAAATTCTGTTTCCAGAAGCGGAGTTTTTTGGTTTTTTTGTAGGGAAAGGAGAGAGTTTTGAATATCATAACGAAAAGTTAATAAAGATAAAAGTTACGTCAATGAATAGTTTAAAAAGATTATATAAAATAACAAAGATTTTTTATCCAGAAAAGATAGAATATAAATCATATAATGACAAAAGATTAGATCTAGGAAGTACTGGCATCATTTATTTAAAGAGGGAACTTCTCGAAAAAAGTTTAAAAAATTATTCACTATCATTTGACAAAGACAAATTCCCACCCTTTTTTAAAAAAGATCCTCTTGTTTTTGGTTCTTTTTTGAAAGGGTTGTTTCTTTCTTGTGGTTCGGTTTCAGTTAAAAATTCATATCATATGGAATTTAACTTACAAGATGTCAAAAAGAGTTTCCTTTTAGATATAGTTAAAACTTTTAGAGATCTTGTGGGAGTAAAAGCAAATATATTTAGTAAAGATAAAAAGACGAAAATTTATATAAAAGCTAAAGAAGATATTTTAAATACCTTAGAATTAATAGGAGCTGCAGAAGCTGTTTCTGAGTTATACAAACTTATAGGGGTAAGAAATATAAGAGGAAATGTAACTAGGACCGTAAATTTAATCTCAGCAAACGCTGAAAAAACTGTAAAAAGTTCTATGAAGCAAATAGAAGATATCCAAAAAATTGATAAAGCTATGGGTTTAGATAGTTTACCTAAAGATCTAAAAAGCATAGCCTTATTTAGATTAGAAAATCGCGATGCTAGCTTAAAAACAATGGCCGAAGAACTTGGTATGAAAAAATCTACTCTATACTATAAACTAAATAAAATTTCTAAAATTGCTAATTCTATAGAAAATTCTGATTAAAAAAGTATTTTTTAAGATTTGAATAAGGCGGTGTAACTGTGAGATGCCCGTTTTGTGGTTATGAGGAAACAAAAGTTCTCGATTCAAGACCTGTTGGGAAAGGTGCTTCTATTAGAAGAAGAAGAGAATGCCTTAGATGTGAGGGAAGGTTTACTACTTACGAAAGATATGAACAGAACAACATAAGAATAATCAAGAAGGATGGGAGACGCGAGCTATACAACAGACAAAAATTAACGCTTGGGATTGTAAAAGCTTGCGAAAAAACTCCCGTTACTACTGAACAGATAGAAGAGATTGTCGATAATATTGAGGAACAATTAAGAAAAAGTGGAAAGTCAGAAATCTCCTCTTCTGAAATTGGAGATAAGGTTATGGAACAGTTAAAAGTTGTCGATCAGGTGGCTTATGTTAGATTTGCTTCTGTTTATAGGGAATTTCGCGATCTTGATGGATTTTTAGACGCAATTAAAGAATTAAAGGATAACTAAGGGAGGAAGTCAAAAGTGGCTGAAGAAGTGTACAAACTTACTCGAGAAGGGTATGAAAAACTTAAAAAAGAAAGAGAAGAGTTAAAAAAGAAACTTATGGGAGAGATTGCTGAGAGAATAAAAGAAGCAAGAGAACTGGGTGATTTATCAGAAAACAGTGAATATGAAGAAGCTAAAAATGAGCAAGGAAAAATAGATTCTAGAATTAAAGAAATAGATTATATTTTGGATCACGCCGAAATTATAGAAAATAATGGGAACTCCGATAACTCTAAAGTTGATTTAGGTAAAAGAGTTAAAATAAAAGATTATCGTTTAAACCAGGAACAAGAATTCATTTTGGTAACTGCCCAAGAAGCAAACTTAGCCGAAAAGAAGATCAGCGTAGATTCTCCAATAGGAAGGGCGATACTAGGTCGTAAAAAGGGAGACATAGTTAAAATCAAAACTGCAAGAGGCGATTATAAGAAAATAGAAATTAAAGATATTTATTAAAGATTTTTTTAAAATTACAGAATTCAAGCACTATAGGAGGCAAAAAATGGACTTACGAAAACAACGATTGAGCCAAATAGAGGAACTAAGAGAAAAAGGTTATGAACCCTATAAATATAGATTTTCCAAAGATTACAATTCTCAACAAATTAAAGATTTATTTGACGATAGAATTAAAGCAGGACAACTTTTAGAGGAAATGGTATTTAATTACGCTGGCAGAATAATGACAATAAGAATGCATGGCAAATCTGCCTTCGTGGATTTAAAAGATGATTTTGGGCGGATACAAGCATATGTAAGATTGGATCAAGTGGGGGAAGATCGTTATGAATTTTTCAAAAAATATATTGATATTGGAGATTGGATGGGAATAAAGGGCTATCCTTTTAAAACAAAAACTGGGGAATTAACGCTATTAGTTCAAGAATTAGAATTACTTTCAAAGGCAATTAGACCATTACCAGAAAAATGGCATGGATTGAAAGACAAAGAAATTAGATATAGACAAAGATATGTTGATATGATTGCCAATGATAACGTAATAATAACTTTTAGGACAAGGTTTTTAGTTACACAATATATAAGGGAATTTTTAAATGAGAGAGGATTTTTAGAAGTTGAAACTCCTGTTCTTCAGATGATTATGGGGGGAGCAAATGCAAAACCGTTTATTACACATTTGAATGTTTATGACATAGATATGTACTTAAGAATCGCAACGGAACTTCATTTAAAGCGTTTAGTAGTTGGGGGAATGGAAAAAATATATGAAATAGGGAAAATTTTTAGAAATGAAGGAGTATCCAACAAGCACAATCCTGAGTTTACTACTCTCGAGCTATATCAAGCTTATGCTGACTACAACGATATAATGAATTTAACAGAAGAATTATTGTATCACGTTACAACAAAAATACATGGAACATCAAAGATAAAATATCAAGGTCAAGAATTAGACTTCAAACCTCCTTTCAGAAAAGTTAAAATGTGTGAGTTTATTAAAGAGAATCTTGGTATAGATATTCTTGAGTCATCTGATGAAGAACTTAAAAACTTTTTGAAAGAACAGGGTCAATTTGTGGAAATTGAAGACAGATACCATTATATTGATAAAATTTGGGATCTAGTTGAAGATAAAATAATAGAACCTACTTTTGTTATAGATTACCCAACAGAAATATCCCCATTAGCAAAAAGAAAAAGAGATGATCCTAGGCTCACGGAAAGATTTGAGCTAATAATAAACGGGACTGAGCTGGCGAATGCCTTTTCTGAGTTAAATGATCCTCAGGATCAGTTTGAAAGATTTAAAAAACAGATGCAATTGAAAGAACTCGGTGATGAAGAAGCACAAACAATGGATCTTGATTTTATAAGAGCTTTGGAATATGGTCTTCCTCCTACAGGTGGCTTAGGAATAGGTATTGATAGATTGTGTATGCTTTTAACTGATACCCCTACAATAAGAGACATCATTCCATTTCCAATTGTAAAACCTATGTCATTTGAGGATGAAGAAGCTTTGTTGAGAGATGAAGAGGGTTAATCCCCTTTATTTTTTGAATTTAATAAAAATGAATATATATAATAAAAGTTATACTGAATTTTTATAACTTCAAAAACATCTATAAAAAGTAATAGCTAAGGGAGGAATAATACATGGCAAGAAAATGTGAGATATGCGGCAAAGAGCCCAAGTCAGGAAATAAAGTTGCTAAATCAAAAGTAATTACAAAAAGAACATGGAAACCAAACGTTCAAAAGATAAGAATTGTTATGCCAGATGGTTCGGTTAGAAGAAAGTATGTATGCACAAGATGTTTGAAAGCCGGAAAAGTACAAAAAGCCCATTAAATCAATTAAAAACATCGGCCAAGTTAAAAGCCGATGTTTTTATATTTTTTAAATTTTAACTTTTAGATTTGGCGTGCCTGGCCGGATTTGAACCGGCAACCTCCGGATCCGCAGTCCAACGCTCTATCCTATTGAGCTACAGGCACAATGACATAAATGAATGGCGGAGAGGGAGGGATTCGAACCCTCGGTAGAGTTACCTCTACACTTGCTTAGCAGGCAAGCACCTTCGGCCACTCGGTCACCTCTCCGTAGTTTAACACCTATCTATTTATCTGAATAATTATAACATTTATAAAAATTTATGTCAAGGATACGCGTTAGATCATATTAAATTTTTGTAGGGAACGATATGAATTCAAACGGTTTTAAATGGTTTGTGTTATATTTCAGAAAAACCAAGATTCGGACAAACATCTAGATCTAATTTGCTAAACAATTTTCTTTGATATTTTTCGTATGCTGCTCTTGCAATCATAGCTGCATTATCGGTACATAACGTCAAACGGGGATAATAAATATTTAGCTTGTCTTTATATTCGTCCAATTTTTTTCTTAACACTAAGTTAGATGCAACCCCTCCAGCAATTACCACTTCATGTATATTGTTTTCTAAAGCATACTTTGTTACTTTATGAACTAAGGTTTCTGTAATAGCTTCTTGAAAAGAGGCAGCTATGTCTTCAATTTTAGCTTCAGGATGTTCTTTAACAAAATATAGAACAGAAGTTTTTAACCCAGAAAATGAGAAATCGTAACCCACATCATATAGAGGCTTCGGGAAATTATAAATACTTTTTCCATTTTTGGCTTTGTCCTCGATGATAGGACCTCCAGGGTAACCAAGACCGAGGATTCTTGCTACTTTATCAAATGCTTCCCCTGCCGCGTCGTCTCTTGTTTGGCCTATAATTTCATATTCCAAATAATCTTTTGTCAAAATCAACATTGTATGTCCACCTGAAACCAAAAGTGTTAAGAAAGGCGGCTTTAATTCAGGGAAATCAAGAAAATTAGCGTATATATGTCCAACTAAATGGTTTACCCCTATAAAAGGTACCTTAAGAGATAACGACATCCCCTTGGCAAAACTTGTCCCGACTAGCAACGAACCAATCAATCCAGGACCATAAGTTGCAGCGATTGCATCAATATCATAGGGCGTTGTTTTAGATTCTTCGAAAGCTTTTTGAGCAAGTTTATATAGAAATTCTATATGTTTTCTTGCAGCAATTTCCGGTACCACACCCCCAAAAACCTTATGTATATCAATTTGAGAAATAATTAAGTTTGAAAGTAAATTATTTGTCCCTTCTAGTATAGCAATAGCTGTTTCATCACATGAAGTTTCTATAGCAAATATAATTGGTTCTTTTTCTATTTTATGCAGTCTCCTTTCTTTGAAAAACTGGTCTTTTATGAATTATAGCGTTTTCATCAATTATTATTTTAGTTACTTTGTTTTTCATTTCAGGGGCTTCATACATAATATCTATCATAACTTCTTCGAAGATAGTCTTTAAAGCTCTAGCTCCAGTACCCCTTTTCAAAGCCTGTTCAGCAATTAATATTAGTGCTTCAGGTGTAACTTCTAATTCAATACCTTCCAGTTCAAGCATCTTTTTGTATTGTTTTAACAAAGCATTTTTTGGTTCGGTAGCAATTTTTATCAAATCTTCAACACTCAAATCATTTAGAGTAGCAATTACAGGAAATCTTCCAACAAACTCTGGAATTAAACCATATCTAATTAAATCATCTTGTATAATATTGTCTAATAATTCTCCGGCTCTTTGATCTTTGTTACTTTTAATGTCTGCACCAAATCCTATAGATGAATCTTTGATTCTCTGTTTAATAATATCTGTTAAACCATCAAAGGCACCACCAGCTATAAAAAGGATTTTGGAGGTATCAACTTGTAGGAATTCTTGATACGGATGTTTCCTCCCTCCTTGTGGAGGTACATTGGCTATCGTTCCTTCCACTATCTTAAGCAGACCTTGTTGTACTCCTTCACCCGATACATCACGCGTTATAGATGGATTGGGGGATTTCCTAGCTATTTTATCTATCTCATCTATGTAAATAATACCTTTCTGAGCTCTTTGAACATCGAAATCTGCAGCTTGTAGTAGCCTTAAAATTACATTTTCAACATCTTCACCCACATATCCAGCTTCAGTCAAAGTTGTTGCATCAGCAATGGCAAAAGGAACATCCAGCACTTTCGCTAGGGTCTTTGCAATTAAAGTTTTTCCAGTTCCTGTAGGACCAATCAGTAAAACATTAGATTTCTCTATTTCAACATCATCGATATCAACAGCAGAAAAAATTCTTTTATAATGATTATAAACGGCCACAGAAATAATTTTTTTAGCTTTTTCTTGGCCAATTACATAATTATCTAAATAACTTTTCAATTGTTTTGGTGTTAATGGAGTTTTTTTAGATTGTTTTTTTCTTTCTGTTGCTTTTGCCCTGTTTTCTTCAACGAGATCGCTAAAAAGGTCTATACACTCGTCACAAATATATATACCGTTTGGCCCTGCTACTAGAGCATCAGCTTGACTGTATGGTTTACCGCAAAAAGAACAGTGTTTTTCAGCCATTGATTTTTCCTCCTAAGTCTCATAAAATACTTTATGTTATTATCAATTCAAATTTTAACACATTTTTGTTAACTTGATTATAACAAACTCATGTATTTATCTCCACTGTCGGGAGCAATTGTCACTATTCTTCTTCCTTTTCCAAGTCTAGCAGCTAGTTTTAAAGCTGCCGCTATGTTAGCTCCCGAAGAAATCCCTACAAATAATCCTTCGATTTTTGACAATTGTTTAGTTACGTCAATAGCTTCTTCATCTGTAATTTGCATAACTTCGTCTATTAAATCCATGTTCAAATTATCAGGTATAAATCCGGCACCTATGCCTTGTATCGTGTGTGATCCCGGATTACCACCTGATAAAACCGGTGAATTAGAAGGTTCAACAGCGACTATTCTAACACAATCGGAAAAGGTTTTTTTTAATGCTCTAGCAATACCAGTAATAGTTCCTCCGGTTCCCACCCCTGCAACAAAAACATCTAAAGAATAATCCATCTGCTTGATTATTTCAGGTCCAGTTGTAACTTCGTGTGAATATGGGTTAGCGGGGTTAGAAAATTGATTAGGCATGAACCCTTTTGTTTGTTCAACTATTTCAATCGCCTTATTTATGGCTCCTTTCATGCCTTGTTCAGCGGGAGTTAATATTAATTCGGCACCTAAAATTTTTAGTATTTTTTTTCTTTCTTCACTCATACTTTCAGGCATTGTTAATATTACTCTATATCCCTTACTTTTACCTATAGCCGCAAGAGCTATTCCAGTATTACCACTAGTGGGTTCGACAATTATATTTTGAGTTTCATTCAGTTCATTGTTTATTTCTGCATGTTTAATCATAAAAAATGCAGGTCTATCTTTAATACTACCTGCAGGATTATTTTTTTCTAATTTAACAAAAACCCTTCCTGGTTCGATTAATCTAGATAGAGTAATCATTGGAGTGTTACCAATTGAAGTATAAATCATGTTTAAAATTCCCCCTTTATTTTTGCTAAAGAATATAATCTGAATTAATCGTATTGCTTAAATCATAATAATTGGAAGATGGACAATTTAACTTTTTGATTTTGGCAGGAACTCCGACGACTAAAGACTTGGGCGGAACATCCATTAAAACAACTGCATTAGCACCTATTACAGAATCATCTCCAATATAGATATGACCTAGAATTTTGGCTCCGGCTCCAATCATTACATTTTTACCAACGATGGGATGTCTTTTGCCTGAAGTAACTTTTTTTGCGCCAAGCGTTACTCCTTGGTAAATTAAGCTGCCGCGGCCGACGCTAGCGGTTTCACCAATAACAACTCCAAATCCATGGTCAATAACCACACCAGGTTCGATTAAAGCAGCAGGATGTATATCCATAGAATGAATGATTTTACTCAAAACGTAAATAATATAGGAAATAGGGTATATTTTATATCTATAGAAAAAATTAGCAAATCTATATGCCATAAGTCCGTGAAAAGAAACGGATGTAAAAAACACTTTCCATTTATTTTTGGCTGTAGGGTCCTTTTCTACATACATGTCCAAATCTTGTGATAGATCTTTAAAAATTTTTATGAAGTCTTTAAAAAAGTTAATTATCTTCATCCTCTTCACTCTCCCCGATTAAGATTAATCCTTACAAAAATTATCAACATTAACCACAAAAATTATACACTGATTTCTTTTCAATTTAATATTATTTATTTTAATTATTGTTAATTTTTCAGTCATAAAAATAATTAAAGAAATAATCGTGTGTTCGCATTAAAACAGTACTTATTAAAAGAGAATATTTGAATTAATTTATTATATATCATAAATAAATCAACGGAAATATTTATATAAAAAAACAATTAAAAAGTATAAAAAGATTTAGCCGTAATAATTACTATTTGTCTATTTCTTTGAGGTTATTGTGAGGCACTTTTGAATTCTTTAACCAAAAAGCTGGCACATTTGTTTTGTTTTTCATCAACTAATATCATTTCTCTTTCATTCAAATATACTTTTATATTTTCTGACATTCTGGATAAAATTGATCTTAGCTTTCTTATATGTATTGGAATCATGTATTGATTTTTAAAGGAATAAGGTAATTTAAACGAAATTTTTGAATTTTGTTCTTCTTTATATATATAACTATTGTTTTCTTTTAGAACAAGATTAGCTATATTGCTCTCTGTAAATGTTACATACAATTTGCCTAAGGCTTTTTTTAGATCTTTGGTATTTATAATCGTTTCTTCTATGTAATCTAATTGTATAACGATAGGTTTTCTATAATCAGGTTTTGTTGAACAGATTTTAATAAAAACACCTGGAATGTGTAATATAATGTTGTTTTTATCGATTCCAAACTCTAACGTAAGGTTTTTATTTAATAGGCCTAATGATTTTACTATATGCCTAGCGGAAATAAAAGGGATTTCTCTATGAAATTCAAGTTTTGAAGGGGCAAAATTGGCATTTAATTTGTAAAAGTTACAAATATATCCAAACAATATATTGTTCTCGACTGTAAGTATGTCTATTACGTCTCCTTCACTCGCCGAGGCAGAAACAAAATCCATCTTATCAACAAAAGATCCTACTTTTTTTCTGTTTAAAACGGTAAAATCTTTATTTAATTTCTGTATTTTATCATCTTTCAATTTTTCTATTTTACTGTTTAATCGCATTCCTTCCAGTTCAAAAATTATTTCATCATCGTCAACAGAAATTTTAACTAAAGAATCGTCATTTACCTTAGTGCCTTTAATTATGCCTTTTAAATATTGAACCGGTACTATCGCGACGCCATCAAAAGGCAAAAACTCTTTAGTAGCATTTAAATGTAGCTCAGCGCATCCGTCTGTCGCAAAAATTCTTAGAGAATTATTGTAATAGAAAAATGCGTTTCTAAACGTTGGTTCAACTGTTCCACAAAAAGCGTCAAGAAAATTAGTGATTTTTTTGAATTCTAAAAAGGTTAACCATCCTTCCACGTGAGTTAGCCTCCAAACAAAGAGATCTGGTTTGTTTCTGGCAAATCTTTTAGGACTCCTAATTCTTTCAAGGTCTGAACGTTTGTTTTATTACAACCAGTTTTTGAAACAAAATCTTCGATTGATCTAAATTCTTCCCCTCTAGCACGGATAATTTTTTCTGCGGCTTTTTCTCCAAGATTTGGAATTTTTGTGAATGGCACTAAAAGATAATTATCTACTATTAAAAATTCTTTGGCATCTGATTTATATAGATCGACCATTTTAAAGTTAAAGCCTCTTAACATCATTTCAAGTGCTAATTCTAAGTTTATCATTTCATTCTTTTTTCGTGTGTCAACATCTGACATACGTAATTCATAAATCCTTTTCTTAATAGCCTCTTTTCCAGAAAAAATAACTTTTATATTGAACTCATCACCTTTTATTGTAAAATAGGTAGCATAAAAGGCTAAAGGATAATAAACTTTATACCAAGCAATTCTAAAAGCCATACTAACATATGCGGCAGCATGCGCTTTTGGAAAAAGGTATTTAATTTTTTTACAGGATGTTATAAACCATTTAGGAACTTCAAAATTTCTCATTAGCTCTTCGTCTTGGTCATTAATTCCTTTTCCTTTTCTTACCTTTTCCATTATTAAAAATGCTTCTTTTGGGGGAACACCTTTTGAAATTAAAAAGTTCATAATATCGTCTCTACATGATATTACTTCCTCCAAGGTAGCTACTTTGTTATCAATCCAAGTTTTTGCTATGCCAGACCAAACATCCGTTCCGTGAGAGAGTCCTGAAATCCTTACCAACTCAGCAAAACTCTTTGGTCTTGTATCTTCGAGCATCTTTCTAACAAAAGTTGTTCCAAACTCAGGAATTCCTAAAGTTCCAACTGTAGTACCTAACTCATTTTTTAAATCAACATTTAATTCTTTTGTAGAAGAAAAAATGCTGAGAGTTCTTTTATCATCCATAGGGATTTTCATAGGATCAACACCGGTTAAATCTTTCAACATTTTAAGAAATGTTGGATCATCATGTCCAAGTGCATCAAGTTTGACTAAATCATCATGAATGACATGATAATCAAAATGGGTTGTCTGTACACCAGAAGTTGAATCATTTGCTGGGAATTGAATGGGAGTAAAATCATATATTTCTAATTCTTTAGGAACAATCATTAGTCCTCCAGGATGTTGACCTGTTGTCCTCTTAACACCAGTAATAGCGCTCGCTATTCTCTGGATTTCCGAATTTTTCAAGATTCTCTCATTTTCACAGTATTTTCTTGAGAATTCAAACGCTGTTCTTTCAGCGATAGTAGAAATAGTTCCGGCTCTGAAAACGTGATCTTCTCCAAACATTTGTTCTATATACTTATGAGCTTTTGATTGATAATCACTAGAGAAATTTAAATCTATATCAGGAATTTTATCTCCTTCAAACCCCATAAAAGTTTCAAAAGGAATATTTTGACCATTTTTTTCCATTTCTGTTCCACATAAATCACACTTTTTTCTTGGAAGATCGTAACCTGAACCAACATTACCTTTTTCTATAAATTCACTTTTTTTACACTTAGGACATACATAATGAGGAGGCAACGGGTTTATTTCTGTTATCCCCAACATTGTAGCTACAAACGAAGATCCTACTGAACCTCTTGAGCCGACTAAATATCCGTCTTCTACGGACTTGTTTACTATTCGTTGTGATATAAGGTATAACACAGCGTAACCATGCTTTATTATTGAATTTAATTCTTTGTTTAATCTATCTTCAACTATTTTAGGTAAAGAATTACCGTATATCTCATAAGCTTTTTGTAAAGCCATCTCTTTTACATCTTCTTCAGCATTTTCAATTGTTGGAGGATTTAATTTTTTATTCAACGGTTGAATTATTTCAATTTGATTAGCAATGTTATGAGAATTATAAATAACGACATTTTCAGCTATATCTTTATCTTCAAAAATTCGCATTGCTTCCTCAATCATTTCATTTGTTGTTCTTAGGTATTTGTGCGAATTTGTGGGCTTTCTTTGTTCTGCAAATTTTAAAGTGTTTAAAAATATTACATCTTCTTTATCAAGATAATGAGCGTTAGATACCATAACAACTGGAACATTCAATTCTTTTCCTAAATTGTATATTGATTTATATATTTTAGTTATTTCTTTATTAGATATTTTTGAACCTATTTCAAGTGAGTTGATAGGAATGATTTCTAAATAATCATAGAATTTCGCTATCTCAATTATTTCTTCATGTGAGGCCCCTCTAAGGTAGGCTTCTATAATTTCTCCTTCTTCACCACAGCTTCCTATTAAAAGGCCTTCTCTCATTTTAGATAATTCGCTTTTTAAAATTCTGGGAACTCTATAGAAATATTTTACATGAGAATTTGAAACAAGTTTGTATAAATTTTTTAAACCCGTTTTATTTTTTACTAAAATGGTCATACGTGTTGGTCTAATTCTTCTGTAATCTATAAATTTTTTTAATTTTTCAAGTTCAGAAAGTTTGGTTACTTTTTTATTTTTTGCCATTTCAATAAGTTTCAAAAAGACCAATGCTGTAACGTTAGCATCTTCATGAGCTCTATGATGTTCGAAATTTCCAAGATTTAATTCATCTACAACTTTATCTAGAGAGTATCCTTTCAAATTTAGCAACGATTTTGACAAAGCTAAGGTATCGATGTATGTTTGCTCAAAATGTTCATTATATATTTTTACTACCCATTCTCTCAAAAATCTATAATCAAAATCTGCATTGTGTGCAACTAAAATTGTACCTTCAATGAAACTTAAAAACTCTGGTAAGACGACTTCTATAGGTTTTTCTTTTTCCAACATTTCATTTGTAATACCTGTAAGATTAGTAGTAAATTGTGATATTGTTTTTTTTGGTTTAACTAATCTATGAAATTTGGAGACAATTTTCATATCTTTTATTTTCACTGCACCTATTTCTATGATTTCGTTTAAAGCAGGTTCCAAACCAGTTGTTTCTAAGTCAAAAACAACATATTCAGCTTCTTCTATTATTTTATCTTCTTTTAAAAATGAAATAATGTTTATAAATTCATCTACTACATAGGCTTCCATACCAAAAATTGATTTAATACCTTTTGCAACTGCTATGTCATAGAATTCGGGAATACTTTGGACAACCCCAATATCTGTAATCGCAATAGCCTCATGCCCCCATCTTTTAGCAGTATTTACGATTTCTTCTATATCAAGTAAACCTTCCATTGAACTTAGTTTTGAATGTGAATGAAGTTCAATCCTTTTTTGAGGGTAGGTATCCTTTCTTTCAAAAGGATCCAAGCATAATTTAATCAGATTTATAGGTCTAATAGCAAATTCCTTTATAAAATTATCGTAAAATGTCGTTCCTTCAACAAGTAAAATATCGTTTACAGCGAGATTTTTATATAGTGTAATCGCAGTTTCTGAAAAAGCTTTTATAACGGCTGAGCTTTTTTTATCTGTTATATAAATTGAAGTTATTGGACCTCTTTCATTATGTTCAATATAAAATATTTTTCCACTAACTACAACAGAAACTCCCTCATTCATTGGAAGTATGTTTAAAGGCATTGGAATTTTTTTGAATTCTTTCCCCAAGATAATTTCTAAACCTTCTGCATTTATTACATCAGGCTGCGAAGCTATTGCTGGATCATAAGTAATTGAAGATTTTGTTGTATTTTGTTTAAAGGTTTCTTCTACAACAATCTCATAAAATATTTTTTCACCTAGTAGTTTGAACAATAGTTCTTCGAACTCATTAATTGAATTCATCAATCTTGTTTTTACGATTGGATAAGGAGTTTTGAAAATTAACTTATCACCTTCAGTTACATTGGGGGACAAGAATCGTAGATAATCTTTAAGTGGATGAGAATGTATAATTTTTTCCCAATTGTTTACAATGAACTCCGGATTTTTGTAACTTGAAGAGTTAATTGTAACATCTTTCTTTAATAGTCTTTCGAAAAACATTTTTAGTTTGTCAATTGAAATATTGGTATCAGAATTGTGTAAATTTACTTCAACTTGATTTTCTTGAAAACTAATGTTTCCTTTAATTTTGAAAGGAATAAAGCCTAAATATTCTAAAAAAAATTCGTTTAAATCTTTCATTTTAATAAATTCCTCCTAAAATTTGCATGACAAAAAGCAGCTGCTAAAGCATCAGCTGCATCATCAGGAGTGGGGGTTTTTTCTAATTTTAAAATCAATTTTAAAGCTCTTTGAATCTGCCCCTTCTCAGCATGACCATAACCTGTAACAGCTTGCTTAATTTGGTAAGGTGTATATTCATATATGGGAATTCCTTCTTCTTCAAGTGTTAGTAGTATGACTCCCCTTGCTTCTCCAACTTGAATTGCTGTAGCAACATTTTTAAAAAAGAATAGTTCTTCAACAGCTGCTTCGTCTGGCTTATAGAAATTAATCAAATTTTTTAAATCTTTCTTTATTTTTAAAAGTCTCTTTGATAAATTTAAGTCTTTATCAGTATAAATAACTCCATAATCTAAAGTGTTATAATTGTTTCTGTTTTTTTCAAGTACACCGTATCCTATCTTACCATATCCCGGATCTATACCTAATATTACCATTTTATGTTCCCCAAATATTTTCAATTTCATATATTTCTTTTGGTATGTCTTTAGACAAGTTTTCACATCCATTTTCTGTTATTAATAAATCATCTTCAATTCTTATACCAATCTTTTCTTCTGGTATATAAAGACCTGGTTCGTTTGTAATAACCATGCCGGGTTCAAGCTTTATTTTTTTCCCTCCTACATCGTGGGTATCCAATCCTAAAAAGTGTGAAATGGAGTGAAAATAATATTTAGAAAGTTCTTCATCTGAATTAATTAAATTAATTTCTTTACATCCTTTGGCCAGACTTTTCTTTGCGATTTCGTTTAATTCAAAAAGGGTTATACCAGGTTTTGTTTCGTTTTGGACTTCTTTCATTGTATTTAAGACCACTTGATATATTTCTTTTTGTCTATCTGTAAATTTTCTGGAAATGGGAAAGGTTCTTGAAATGTCGGCGCTGTAGTATTGGTATTGAGCTCCTAGATCTAGTAAGACTAAGTCTCCTTCATTAGTTTTACAGTTATTAGAGGAATAATGTAAAATTGTTGAATTTATTCCAGATGCTACTATTGGCTTGAAAGCAAAATCTGTTACCCCATTTTTTCTTAAAATAAAATCAAAATAAGCCTCTAATTCGTATTCATACATTCCTGGTTTCGCATTTTGCATCAAATAAATTATGGCTTCTTGAGTTATTGAAATAGCCTTTTTGATATTTTCAATTTCAGTTTCATCTTTTTTCACTCTTAATCTATTGACTATTTTTGAAACGTCCTTGATTTTTACATAAGGAAAATTATAAGTTATTTCTTTTGCTAGTTTTTTTTCAGTAGTATTATTTTCCCAATCTACATTTTTTAAATAAAAATAAACATCTTCTATATGGTATGTCCAAAGAGTATTACCTAGGAAACTAAAAAATTCGTCAATGTAATATATGTTATTTATTTTTACTTCAGACTTTTCAGAACATTCTTCTTTACTAGGTTTTTCTCCTATCCATCTTGCTAAAATAGGATCATTTCTTTCAATAAATAATTTTTCGTAAATCTCGCCTTCAGTTTTATATATTACGAAAAATGAATTTTCTATAGCTAGGTTAGTGAAATAAAAAAAATTTCTATTTGGAGAAAATAAGTAACGTTCATCTCCACTTTTAATAGGACTCTTGGATGAATAAAATATTACCAAAGAGTTGTCATCTAAAGAATTCAGAAGTTTTTCTCTTCTTAATTTAACAATAGACATTTTGTGGCCTCCTGAGTGATTTTTGTTTGTTGCTTATAGAAGTTTAAATTGTCTAAAGTATTCATTTTAAAATATTTTAGATTGAAATATTAAAAGCAGGAATTCATCTCACATTATACATCTTAACGGAAGAAAGAACAACACTTTTTTACTCTTTAAATATTTTAATTTGTAAGTTCTTTTTGAAAAATCTTAATTTCTAATCAAAAGTAATATTTTTTAATTTAGTTTTAATTTTCTTCCTGTAATTTTATTATATCATTTAATGAATAGCACTTTTTAATTTTAGGAATTTTTCTAAAGAAAGTATTTTTTCATCCGATAAGTAATTAGTTATAAAGTGATATTTATATAATCAATATCAGATTGAAAAGGATGTGAGGAAATGTTTGACGAGGATAAAGTTCGTATAAAAATAACAGGAATCAAAAACGAAGAATCAATAGTTGATTCTGATAAATACAGTAATTTTGAAGAAATGGTGAAAAATTATATAGACATTACTCAAGGAGTTTTAACAAAAATAAAGATAAACGAAAAAGAAATTCCTTTGACTTATTATGATGAAATAAAAGACGCTTTTTTTGAAGGTGGAGAAGAGGTTGAACTAGAGTTCAGTTCTAGAGATTCGGTCCTTTTACTTCTTATTTCGCAGTCTTATGAATACATTAACAAAGTTCGTGAAAGCTTAGAAAAAGTTTCGCAGGAAATTTTGTTGAATACACCGGAAGGTCATAATTTATTGAATAGTGTAGCTGAAGGTATGCAAGCTTTGTTAGACATAATAGAACAAACACGAATTTATACAGGAATAAATTTTTACGAATATTCAGAACTTGAAGAGATTCAAAACATTCTTTCAAAATTGATCGATGCTCAAAACAACAACGATTTTTTGGAACTATCAGACATTGTCGGCTCTGAGTTTGAAAAGATTTTGGATATATTCGAACATTTGCTGGATAAGGCACATAATATTTTACAGTAGTATCTAAGGAGGCTGTCTTATGACCAATTTTCAAAATTCTAATATTTATTTTGAGAACAGTGTAAAAACTGCAAGTCCTACCAAACTCGTCGAATTATTATATAAAAATTCAATTGAAAGACTTGAAAGGGCAATAAAGGCGATAGAACAAAATAATCTAGTTGAAGCTAACAAAGAGATTATAAGAGTTGAAGATATTATTTTAGAATTAAATATTTCGTTAAATATCGAAAAAGGTGGAGATGTTGCTAAAAATCTTAGGTCGCTATATAATTACATTTATCAGCAATTGATTCAAGCAAATTTGAAAAAAGATATAAGTATTTTATCAGAAGTAAAGTCGTTAATTCAAGATCTTTATGAAACTTGGAGACAGGTTGTGAAAAAAGATATTGAAACTTCAAGGCAAATTAACGCTGGCTCCTTAGATCCAAAATTTGATATCAAATATTAAAAATATTACTCGTTAAGAATTCAGAAATTTCTGAAACATTCGTCAAAAGAAGGCGAATGTTTTTTTATATATTATTATTACAAAACTATTTTCATTGAAATATAATAGACTTTAAATAATATAATATTAAAAATAAGGTATAATTTTATATCTAAAACAATTAACTAAAAACGGCCAGTGAAAGGAGAATATTTTGTGAATAGTCTAGATAAAAAAGCTGAAGAAATTCTTGATGAGAACATTGTAATTGATGCTCATTTTGATTTGTTGATGGATTTATCCGCTCAAAGAAAATTAGGGTTTTGTAAAGTTATGGAAAAGGATCATCTTGAGAATTTTAAAAAAGGAAAATTAAATTGTGTTGTTTCTTCAATATTTATTGAAAACTACATGATTCCAGAATTATCTTTAAGGGAGTCTTTAAATCAAATAAGTGCTCTATACCAAGAGATTAGAGAATCACCAAGTTATTTCATGATGTGTAAAACTTTTGAAGATGTACAAAAAGCAAAAGAAGAAAATAAAATTGGCATATTTTTATCTTTTGAAGGCGTAGAACCATTATATAATGATTTGAATTTACTCGAAATTTTTTATGAATTGGGAGTAAGGTTTGTGGGGATTACTTGGAGTAGAAGAAATTATGCCGCTGATGGTAGTAGATTCTCTGAGCCAGATCCCGAAAAAAATTCAAATGGTCTTTCAGACTTTGGGTTTGAATTAGTAAAAAAAGCTCAAAAAATGGGTATGATAATTGATGTAAGTCATCTCAATGATAAAGGTTTTTGGGATGTAATGAAAATTACTACTCAGCCTATTATAGCCTCTCATTCAGATTGCAGAAGTATTGTAAATATAGAAAGAAATTTGACAGATGAACAGATCAAAGCTCTTGCCTCTACAGGAGGAGTAATTGGTATAAACGCGTTAAATAAATTTGCTTCCAGAATGCCAGAAAATGCAGATGTTTATGATTTAGTGAACAATATTGATCATATAGTTAATTTAGTTGGAATCGATTTTGTAGGTTTGGGATTCGATTTTTGTGGGCATTTGAGAAAGTTCGAACCTCTCATAGTAACTCAAAATAAGGTATCACGTTCATTTGAGATTTTAGAAAATCATTCAAATATACCTGTTCTAGTAGAAGCACTTTTAGAAAAAGGGTATAGTGATAAAGATATAAAGAAAATTTTAGGAGAAAACTTTTTACGAGTGTACAAGCAAGTTTTAAAAAATGATTCATTTCTTTAATTTCGAATGAGGTTAAAATGTGATAAAATTAATGTAAAGATATATTGTTGAAAAATAAAATGGGGTAGGAGAATGAAATGCCGGGTTATCTAACACACATTATTTTTGGACATAAGATTTTCCCTGGAAACATGAAAAATGTCAAGATGTTTAATATAGGTCTAATGGGTCCAGATATTTTTTATTACGATAAATCTGATCCTAAATATAAAATAATTGCGGATACATTGCATGAAGTTGACACAACAAATTTAATTAAGAAACTCGAAATAGAAAGTCGAGAGTATGCACTAGGATATTATTTGCATAATTACTTAGACAAAAAAATTCATCCTCAAATAACAATTTTGGAAAGAATTACTGGCAAATCTCATACAAAATTAGAAACATTAATTGATGCTGCCTTATTAAAAAGAGAATGGCATACAACAGTTGCTAGATTAGATAAGAATTTTTTTCCTCAAAGATTGCCAGCAAGATTTGTTAGAATTTTTGAGGAGGAATTATATAATAATTATGGGATTGAAGATGCCCGTATTAAAGAAGTATACGGTACATTTTTAAAAAATTTTTCTCTCTTATATGATTTTTACTATGTAAAAGCTATTTTAGCGTACGTATTATATTTTATAACATTTGGAAGAATCAATTACAAAGATTATTACATATTTAAAACTCCATCAATAAATATTTTGAAAGATTATGGAATAGACGTTTTGTGGAAAGAAGCTTTTAACGAAGTAGGACCTTTAGTTAAGGAACATTTTTAGTTTTTTTATCCAGATTCATTAATTAAATGACATAACACATTCATAAGGAAGTGAATGAAATATATGAGTTCAGGCAGTTTAGTAGTTATTGTTGGTCCAATGTATTCCGGAAAAACTTCTGAGTTAATATCCTTTATTGAAATTTATTCTTTAGGAAAGAAAAAAATAAAAGCTTTCAAGCCGAAGATAGATTTTCGATATAATAATACCCAAATAACTTCTCATTCAAAATCTGCAGTTGATGCTATCGCAATAGTTCAACCAAGAGAAATTTTAACGTATTTGGAAGGTAATGAAAAGGCTGTTTTTATTGACGAAATACAATTTTTAGATGAAACATTAAGAGAAGTCGTACTAGAAATGGTTGATTCTGGAATAGATGTTTACTGTGCTGGTTTAGATTTGAGCTTTAAGGCTGAGCCGTTTATTGTCACCGCACTTCTTATGGCTCATGCAGATAATATAATAAAAAAGAAAGCAGTATGTCATGAATGTGGAGAGTACAATGGAACATTGACATATAAGATTGTTGGAAATGGAGATGAGATAATAGACATAGGAGGGTTTGATAAATACATTGCTGTGTGTAGGGACTGTTATATAAAACTAAAAAAGAAAAAAGAAGAGACAGAGATTTCAAGATTAAATAGACCTTTAGAAAAAAGAGTTTAGATTTAAGATGGTTCAAAAGAATTTTTAAAATGTTCAAACAAGGGTTAGTGAGGAGGTTGTCTTAAGTGGAAATTTCAAGTATTTATGATACAACTGAATTAGCGAACAAAGTAAAAATGCCTTGGCTAGGTTATGGTACCTATAAAGCACATGGAAATGAATTAAAAGAAGGAGTAAAATATGCTTTAAGTATAGGTTATAGATTGATAGATACAGCAGAAATGTATGAGAACGAAAGAGAAATAGGTCGAGCCATAAAAGATAGTGGAGTTCCTAGAGAGCAAATTTTTATAACGTCTAAAGTGTGGAACACAAACCAAGGTTATGAAAGCACTTTGAAAAGTTTTCAAAAATCTTTAAAAAGATTGGATATAGAATATTTAGATTTATATTTGATTCATTGGCCAGTAAGCGGAAAATATATTGAGACATGGAAAGCATTGGAAAAATTGTATAAAGATGGGAAGGTTAGGGCAATAGGTGTAAGTAACTTCTTAATAAATCACTTAAAAGATGTGATGGATAAATGCGAAATAGTGCCAATGGTCAATCAAATTGAATTTCATCCCCATTTGATACAATGGGATCTTTTAAATTTTTGTAAAAGTAATAAAATTCAGGTTGAAGCATGGAGCCCTTTGATGAGAGGAAAAGTTAACGAAATTCCAGAAATTGTAAATATTGCAAAAAAATATAATAAAACTCCTGCTCAGATAGTGTTACGATGGGATTTACAGCATGAAGTTATAACTATACCAAAATCTGTTCGCAAAGAAAGAATCAAAGAAAATTCAGATATCTTTGATTTTGAGTTAAGTGTGTCAGATATGAAAATAATAGACAGTTTAGATCAAAACAAAAGATATGGAGCAGATCCTAACGATTTTTAAATTAAATATTATAAAACAAAAAATGAGAGTGGTAAAAAGCCAATATGGCTTCTTACCACCTCTCATAATGTATTCTTTCCTCTTTGAATCTATTTTCATATCCTTTTTCCTCAGCGGGATATCCTACTGGAACTATGCATAAAGGTACAATGTTTTCAGGCAAATTAAACAATTTTCTAAGAGCTTCTTCTCTTTCTTTGTTAGGATGTACGCCAACCCAGACAGCACCTAATCCTTGATGTACAACCTCAAGTAAAAGGTTTTCTGTAGCTGCACTACAGTCCTGAACCCATCTGCCTTTTGAGACTTCTTTTTCTAGATCTCCACAAACTATTATTGCAACTGCTGCATCTTTAACCATTTTTGCATAAGGTTGAACTTCTGAGATCTTTTTTAGTGTTTCTTTGTTCTTGACAACAATGAATTCCCATGGTTGCTGGTTGTTAGCAGAAGGAGCTTGCATGGCTGCATGTAAAAGCTTTGCTACTACTTCATCTGGAATTTCCTTGTCTTTATATTTTCTAATGCTCCTACGATTTAAAATCTCTTTTAAAATTTCCATTCTAGATTCCTCCTTAGTATTCTCAATACTTTTAAAAAACAAAGTCGTACCGATCCAATTTTACCATTTTTATAGACTAATAATAAATAATATTTATGTATGAGTTAATACTAATAAGTTGAATTTTAATAAAAAAAATGTTATAATGTTGGTGGAAATATACATGTGGCTGGGTCCTGCGCAATGGGAACCCGTGAACCTGGTCAGGCCCGGAAGGGAGCAGCCATAAGCGGTGATTCTCAGGTGCGGCAGTACAACCCAGCCATCTTTAGTGATTGAGGAGGTACAAGTTGGTATGACTCGAAAGAAAGGCAAAGAAGTTTATGAGGATGTTCAGATATATGGTCCCGAAGATTTAGCTTTTCTTAGCGTTGAAGAAGTAATAGCTAAGGTAAACAGTGATTTAATGTCTGATTTGCTAGAAGAAAAAGTGACTGCTAAAACTCCTGTAGATCGGTTTGAACATTATTATACTGAAAACCCTACTTCGGAGTTAAGGGTAAAAGAGCATATTTTGACACTAAAGAACGGCCATCAATATAAGTTTAAGGCTCCATCAGGTGTCTATGGCAAAAAAAGAATTGACAAAGCTTCTATATTATTAATAGAAAGTGTCAAACTGACTAATGAAAAAGTTTTGGATATGGGTTGTGGATATGGAGTTATAGGAATTACCTTGAAGAAAGAATACCCAGATATTACTCTTTACATGAGTGATATTAATTCAAGAGCAGTTGATTTTTCAAAAATTAATGCTAAAGATAACAATGCGCAAGCAATTATAAAGCAAGGTAATTTGTTTGAACCTTGGGGGAACGAACTTTTTGATGTGATTGTTTGTAATCCCCCAATTGTTGCAGGTAAAACTGTTTTACATAAGTTAGTTGAGCAAGCCAAGGTGTTTTTGGTGTCAAATGGAAAACTTTTTTTAGTTGCTTACCACAATAAAGGTGGTAGTAGTTTGTCGCTGTACATGAAAAAAATTTTTGGAAATGTAAGTGAAGTCGAAAAATCGGGTGGCTTTAGAGTTTATCTTTCAATGAAGAGGGATTAGTAACATGTTTTTTGGGTGTAAAAATTTATCTTTCAAGTATGGAGAAAATGAAGTTTTAAAAAATATTAATATTAATATAGAAAAAGGTGAATTTATAGGCTTGGTTGGTTATAACGGAAGCGGAAAGTCAACTTTGCTAAAAGTTATGTCGGGTATACTTCAGCCTTATTCAGGTGAAGTTTATTTTAAGAATCATGCTTTAGATGAAAAAAACAGAAGAAAGATAGGGTATATTTTTCAAAACCCAGAAAATCAGATTATCGGCGTAACTGTTGAAGAGGATGTAGCGTTTGGTTTAGAAAACATAGGCGTACCTAGAGAAAAAATGATAGAAAAAATAGAATGGGCTTTATCAACGGTTAATTTAAAAGGGCTGGAACATGCTGATCCTAATACGCTCTCTGGAGGACAAAAACAAAGGTTGGCTATTGCTTCTATTCTTGTTATGGAACCAGAAGTAATTTTGATGGATGAACCTACTTCGATGCTTGACCCTAAAGGCAGAAATGAAATTTATAATGTTATCAAAAAGCTTATAGAGATGGGAGAAACTATAGTTATTGCTTCGCATCAACCTTCTGATTTGGAAGATGTTACAAGAATAATAGCTTTAGATAAAGGTGATATAATTTTTGATGGACCAAAAGAGGAATTTTATTCTAAAAATATAATAGAAGTTGAATTACCTTTTAGAACTAAAATTAAAAAAGAGTTAAATTTAGGATTTGAAAAGTTGGTTGATGAATTATGTCGATAAGAGTAGAAAATGCATCTTATACATATGGTTTAAGGACTCCATTTGAAAAAGAAGCATTATTTGACATAAATTTGGAAATAAACAAAGGTGAAATGTGGTTAATAGTTGGTCATACAGGATCTGGAAAAACCACTCTTATTAGTTTAATGAACGGCTTACTTCTCCCTCAATCAGGAGATGTAAAAGTAGAAGGGATGTCCACAAAAGATAAGAGAATAAACATTAAAGATATCAGAAAAAAAATAGGAATAGTTTTTCAATATGCAGAATCTCAATTCTTTTTGCCCACGGTGAAAGAAGAAATTTTATTTGGACCCAACAATTTTGGGATAGAATTGACAGAAGAACAAATTAAATATTACTTAGACTTAGTCAACCTTCCTCTTGATTATCTTGACAAAAATCCTTTCGAATTGTCAGGTGGAGAGATGAGAAAGGTTGCGATTATATCTATTCTATCGTATAATCCAGAATACATAATATTTGACGAACCCACTGTTGGTCTTGACTATTGTACGAAGCAATCAATATTTTCATTAATAAAAGATTTACATGATTTGGGTAAAACAATAATAGTTTCTACGCATTGGATAAATGAATTTGCTAATTTTAAACCTAAAGTATTCTTATTAAAAGAGGGTAGAGAATTGTTTAAGGGAGAATTTAATGATTTTATACTTTTAGATGAAAAATTGTTGTTTGATGCAGGGATAATTCTTGATGAGAAACTTCAACTTTATAAATGTGCTGTCAAAAGGGGCCAAAAAGATTTGGCAGAGAAAATTTCTGCCTTATAAAGAAGGTGGATTGAGATTGAAAAAAATATCTTTAGTAATTTTGTTTTTAATTCTAATGTTATCATTGGGATATTCACGTTCAAGCACGGATTTTGATTTAAGAAGGACCTTTTTGATTTATACAGAAGGAGATTCAGAAATATCTTCATTGTTAGATTACAATTTAAAAACAATAATGCAGCAACAAGGTAAATATAAAGTAGTGACTCGCGATGATATTTTTTTGAAAAATATAAGTGATATCTTGGGTAAAAGCGATAAAATTGATCTGGATGTAGATTTTTTGGTGTATATTAAGATACTAGAAAGCTTTCCAAATAAGGAAATAACGCCTGATTTGGTGTGGTGGGAGTATAATATTATTGCAAAATGTGAAGTTATAAAAGTATCCACTGGAGAAAGTTTTTACTCTCAAATTTTTTCTTCTCAAGGAACTTATACCGTAGGAAGATATCAAAGTGATCTGGAAGCATATTTTAGTGCTAGAAGGAACGCAGTTAACAATCTTACTACTTATATTGTAATGAGTTTGAATAATCTTTTTAAGATAAAAGCTAATATTTTAAGAATTGAAGATAGTTATGTATATATCGATGCCGGAGAAAACATTGGTGTACACAAAGGGATGATGTTTGAATTTGTCAATACAATCGAGTATCAAGGACAATCTCTTGATAAATATGAAGGAGTACTGATAGCAGAAGAGGTTTGGGATTTTGAAAGTAAATTAAAAATATTAGAAGCACCGAGGAGTTTTGATTACAAAAATGAAAATGTTTGTGTTATAGAAAATCCCTATTTATCTCCTTTTAGGAATGTGGTTGATGTTTATTATTTAAACGAAAGTTTTCAAAGGAATGGATTTGGTTTTGAGATAGGTATTGATAATTACAAACATTTTTACATGGGTACTGATTTTCAATTTCTGTTTGAAAAAAATCTTCTCTCTTTTGATATAGATTTGAAATTAGGTTATTTGAACTATTTTACACAAAGAGATTCAATTTTGTTTCTGGGTACGTCTATTGGATTAAAAAATGTAAGCACAAAAGAAGGAAATTCTTATGTATATTTTAAGTTGACTCCTAAGACCGAATTTTCTTATTATTTAAATAAAAAAATTGGTTTAAATTGTGGGCTTGGTTATAATATATTGCTACCACAAAAAAGCGAATTAGATTTAGGAAACAATTTAACTATAAATTTGGGGATTTCCATAAGATTTTAGTTTTTAGTTTCTAGGAGGCGACGATCGATATGTTTAAACTAGTTTCTGAGTATGAACCACAAGGAGATCAACCCAAGGCAATTGATGATTTAGTTAAAGGAATAGAAAAGAATTATAGGTTTCAAACTCTTCTTGGAGTAACAGGTTCAGGAAAAACATTTACGATGGCAAATGTGATTGCTAAAATCAATAGACCTACTTTAGTTTTATCACCGAATAAAATATTGGCTGTCCAATTATACAATGAATTTAAAGAGTTTTTCCCAGAAAATAAAGTCGAATTTTTTGTCAGTTACTACGATTATTATCAACCCGAAGCATATATACCTTCAAGAGATATATACATAGAAAAGAACGCGGATATAAACGATATCTTGGTTAAAATGAGGCTTTCAACTTTAAAGTCTGTACTAACTCGAAGAGATGTAATTGTTGTTTCAAGTGTGTCTGCTATATATGCTTCTGGAAACCCGGATGATTTCTCTAATATTAATCTATATTTGAGAGTAGGAGAAAGTTATCCACGGAGAAATATCTTGTTAAAATTAGGTAGAATGCAATATACACGTCAGGAAAAAGATTATCTTGGAGGAATTTTTCGTTGGAAGGGAGAAATATTAGAAATATTTCCTCCGTATGAAGATTTTGGAATAAGGATAACCTTTTTTGATGATGAAGTTGAGCGTATTGAGGCTTTTGATGTTTTTAATCGTACTATTATAGAAGAATATGACAAGATCATTATATATCCCGCTAAAGAGTTTGTAACTAGTGATGAAAAGATATTATCAGCAATAAGTGAAATAGAAAAAGATCTAATAAAACAGATAGATCATTTTAAAAAGGAAGGAAAACTTTTAGAAGCTCAAAGAATAGAACAAAGAACAAGACAGGATATAGAATTTCTCCAAACTTTGGGATATTGTAAGGGTATAGAAAACTATTCAAGGTATTTTGATGGAAGAAATCCCGGAGATTCACCTTGGACTCTTTTAGATTATTTTGATGATGATTTTGTAACCTTTATAGACGAATCTCATATAGCGGTTCCCCAATTAAGAGCAATGTTTAGAGGAGATTACGCTAGAAAAAAGAATTTGGTAGATTACGGATTTAGATTGCCTGCGGCTTTGGATAATCGTCCATTACGATTCGACGAATTTTTGGATAGAACTAATCAAATTATTTTTGTATCTGCAACCCCAGGACCATTTGAAATGGAAATATCTGAACAAGTTGTTGAGCAAATTATTAGACCAACTGGTTTAATAGATCCTGAAGTTGTTGTAAAACCTACCGAAGGACAAGTGGATGATTTTATTTCTGAGGTTAAAAATGTGGTTGAAAAAGGAGAAAGAGCTCTCGCCGTCGTTTTAACTAAAAAAGATGCCGAAATTTTATCCGATCATCTTAATTTGTTGGGAGTAAAATCGCTGTATCTTCATTCAGAGTTAGACACTATAGAGAGAGCCGACGTAGTTAAAAAATTGAGAAATGGTGAAGTTGATGTAGTTGTAGGAGTTAATTTATTGAGAGAAGGATTAGATTTACCGGAAGTATCCTTGGTCGCTGTCATGGATGCCGATAGAGAAGGTTTTTTAAGATCTGAAACTACACTTATCCAGACAATAGGAAGAGCCGCACGTAATATAAACGGAAAGGTATTATTATATGCTGATAGAGTAACAGAAGCAATGAAAACAGCTATATATGAAACAAACAGAAGAAGAAAAATTCAGATGAAATATAACGAAGAAAATAACATTACACCAAAAAGTATAATAAAAAAGTTGCCCGACGATATATTTGCCCCATTTAAAGAATCGGAAATTAAAGAAAATGATCTAATATTTGCTGTAGAAGAAAGCATTTCGCCTGAAGACTATCTAGCTCTTCTAGAAGAGAAAATGTATGAAGCAGCATCCGAGTTAAGATATGAAGATGCAGCACGATATAGAGACGAGATAAAAAGAATAACAAGAAAGTATAATATTAAGCAAAATTAAAAGGTGCAAATTCATTTGCACCTTTTTACTTTTCATCTTCATCTATTTTTAGCAGCGCTAAGAATGCTTCTTGTGGAATACTAACTTCTCCAATTTCTCGCATTCGCTTTTTACCTTCTTTTTGTTTCTCTAAAAGTTTCATTTTTCTCGTTACATCTCCCCCATAACATTTTTGAAGGACGTCTTTTCTTAATGCTTTTATTGTCGATCTAGCAATAATTTTACCTTTACAATATGCTTGAATAGGTATTTCAAATTGATGTCTAGGAATCAAATCTTTGAGTTTATCGACTAATTTTCTAGCGACATCGTAAGCTTTCGATTCGTGCACAATATAGGATAAGGCATCAACTTTTTCTTTATTTATGTAAATTTCTATTTTGACTAATTTTGATTCTCTATAACCAATCAATTCATAATCCATAGAGGCATACCCTTTACTTAAAGCTTTCATTTTATCAAAAAAATCAAAGATTATTTCTGCTAAAGGAATTTCAAAATGAAGGACGACTCTATTCTTTCCTGCATTTGAAACATATAAAAACTCTCCTCTTTTTTCAATTTGAGCTAAGTTTATTAAATCTCCCATATATTCTGGGGGAGTAATTATGTCAAGCTTACAATAAGGTTCGTATACAGCCTCAATGTATTCTTGGTCTGGAAATTGAGAAGGATTTGTAATTTCAACTTCCTCTCCATTTTTGAGCTTAGCTTTGTATATTACACTTGGGACTGTAAGGATTACAGCTAAACCAAATTCACGTTGAATTCTTTCTTTTATTATTTCCATGTGTAACAGACCAAGAAATCCGACTCTAAATCCATAACCTAGAGCTGGAGAATTTTCAGGCATAAAAACAAGAGAAGCATCATTTAATTTTAATTTTTCAAGAGCCTTTCTTAAATCCTCATAGTATTCTGGCAAACCAGGGTATAACCCAGCGTATACCATAGGTTTAACCTCTTTATAACCCGGCAAGGGTTTATCTGCTGGATTTTGTGCATTAGTAATAGTGTCCCCCACTTTTGCTTCTTGAATTTCTTTAATACCCGCTATTAGGTATCCTATTTCTCCAGCAGACAAACTGTCTATTTCAATCATATCAGGATGAAAAACGCCAACCTCTGATACTTCATATGATTTTCCGCTAGCCATAAACAAGATTTTATCATTTTTCTTTACTGTACCTCCAAATATTCTTGAATATACTATGACACCCCTATATTTATCATACTTCGCATCAAACACAAGAGCTTTTAATTTATCGTTTGGAGAACCTTTTAATGTAGGTGGAGGAACTTTATCTATAATTAATTCAAGAAGATCCGTAACTCCTTCACCAGTTTTAGCACTAATTTTTACAATTGAATCAGGATCTATACCCACCAAATCATTTATTTCTAACAAGGTTTCTTCAATATTTGCACTTGGAAGATCAATTTTATTTATTGCTCCAATAATTTCTAAATCGTTTTCTAGTGCCAAGTATGCATTAGTAACTGTTTGAGCTTGCACACCTTGCGTGGCATCCACTAGCAATATTGCTCCTTCACAAGCAGCTAAACTTCTGGAGACTTCGTAAGTAAAGTCAATATGCCCAGGAGTATCTAGAATATTTAATTCATAATCTTGTCCATTTTTTGATTTGTAAAACACTTTTACTGGATGTGATTTTATTGTAATTCCTTTCTCTCTTTCTAAGTCCATAGAATCCAAGAACTGTTCTCTCATATTTCTTTCGTCTATGGTGTGAGTTAACTCCAGAATTCTATCCATGAGAGTTGTTTTCCCATGGTCAATATGAGCAATTATAGCTACATTTCTAATAAAATTCGGATCGTACAAAACTACACCTCCAATTATTTATCAAAGCAAAACACGTTGTTAAAAGCATTTTAATCATATAAAATTATATCACAGATGTTAAAAAATTCGTAATTGAAACATGACTAAAATCATGTCTCGATAGAAAAATAATAATAGTTAGAAATTGAAATGTAATATATAGAATATTTACATAAAAATTATTTGTTATAATAAATTATGTCGACCACATGTTTAATTTTTCATTTAAATACTTTAGAAAAAAGTTTGCAAATAGTAATGCTGTGAATTTAAATGGGTTCGAGCACAACAGCCCTTTTTCTTCTCAAAACCAGTACAAAAAAATTGCAGAAACAGTCTACATGAGAGTATTTTACCAAAGGGCTTTTTCAGAGATCTAAATTTAAAATCTTTATAAAATTTATGTTTTAAAATTTCTAAATTCATTATAAGTTAATTTTATAGGAGGTAAATTTATGTCTGTTGTTTTTGTTACATTTAAAATTCCAGATCAGGGTTTGAATTTATTGAGAGAAAAATTTGATGTTTTTATTAATCCATACGATAGATTATTAAACAAAAATGAATTGATAAGAGCCGCTTCTAACTCAGATGCTTTAATCACAATGTTAGCAGATAATATTGACGAAGAAGTTTTGGAAAGCGGTAAAGGTAGTTTAAAAATCGTTGCTAATTATGCTGTAGGATATAATAATATAGATATTGAAAAAGCAAGGAAATTAGGCATCTATGTTACTAATACACCTGGCGTATTAACTGAGACTACTGCAGATTTAACTTGGGCTTTAATGTTGGCTGTGTCTAGGAGAATTGTGGAATCAGATGCTTTCACCAGATCGGGTAAATTTGATGGTTGGAAGCCAGAACTTTTTTTAGGAAGCGATGTTTACGGCAAAACATTGGGAATTATAGGTTTTGGAAATATTGGGCAAGCAGTTGCAAGAAGGGCTATAGGTTTTAATATGAAGGTGTATTATTATCAAAGGCATCGAGTGCCTTCTGAAGTTGAAAAAAGCTTGAATGCTGCTTATATGACTTTAGATGAATTGCTTAAGGAATCTGATTTCGTAAGTTTGCATGTTCCGTTGACTAAAGAAACTTATCATTTATTGAACGAAAATAAATTGTCACTAATGAAGAAAACCTCCTATTTGATCAATACTGCAAGAGGTCCAGTTATCGATGAAAAAGCTTTATGTCAAAAACTTAAGAATGGAGAAATAGCTGGGGCGGCTTTGGATGTCTATGAAAATGAACCAAAGATATTTCCGGATCTACTCAAACTCGATAATGTTGTGTTGACTCCGCATATTGGAAGCGCTACTTATGAGACACGCAGTAAAATGTCAGTAATGGTAGCAAACGATGTTATTAAAGTGTTAAGTGGAGAAGAACCAGACAATCTGGTGTGGAAGAAAAATTGACGAAAAGAGAAAAACTTTTGTTAATTTATGAAAAATTATATGATTTTTATGGACCCCAATATTGGTGGCCAGCAAATAATTGGTTTGAAGTAACAATAGGTGCAATATTGACTCAAAACACATCGTGGAAAAATGTGGAAAAGGCCATAAATAATTTGAAATCAAACAATTTAATAAATCCAAGAAAGTTATATACGATAGAAAAAACTGAACTGGCCCAAATGATCAAACCCTGTGGTTTTTATAACTTAAAAAGTGAAAGAATAAAAAATTTTTTAGAATGGTTGAAAAAATATGATTTTGACGAATTGAAGATTAAAAATAAAAGTTACATAGAGCTTCGTCGAGAACTTTTGAAAATAAAAGGAATAGGCAAAGAAACTGCAGATTCTATTTTATTATATGCTTTTAATTTTCCTGTTTTTGTTGTCGATTCTTACACAAAAAGGTTATTTGATAGATTAGGATTGGGATTGCCTGAAGATTACGATGAAATTCAGGAATTTTTTGAAGCTTCCTTGGGTAAGAACGAAAAACTTTACAATGAGTATCATGCTCTTATAGTTAAACATTCAAAAGAATTCTGTAAAAAAAAGCCTAATTGTTTCGATTGTTTTTTACAGTCAGAATGTAATTTTTATAAAAAAGAGTTTAGGAGGTAAATTTATGCAGATGCTCGTGGTAGTTTTAAATAGGATAGAAAAATTAAATGACCTGTTACTTGAATTAAGTGATAAAAAAATAGTAACAGGCACAATTATTGATAGTTCTGGGATGGCAAAAACTTTGGTTGAATCTTATCCTAATTCATTATTGTTTGGATCTTTAAGAACTATCTTGGGTGAAAACAGGCCTTTTAATAAAACCATTTTCATGGTGTTACCAGATGAAAAGGTTCCAATCGCGATGGAATGTGTAAGAAAGGTAGCAGGTGAAATCAAAGGAGAAAATGTTGGGGTCATGTTTACGATGCCTGTGAATTATTTTGAAAGTTTAAATAAACAGGGGAGTTGATCAAATAATTATGCACATGCTATTTTATATTTCAGTTATTTTACTAACCGGTCTAATAATGGCCAAAATAATTAGGTTATTAAAATTACCAAACGTAACCGGTTATCTTATTGGTGGATTATTGATAGGTCCTTCTGTTTTGGGAATTATTCCACGTGAGGTAGTAGGAAGTTTTTCAATTATATCTGAGGCTGCTTTAGCTTTCATAGCCTACAGTATAGGAAGCGAGCTAAACATTGAACATTTGAAAAAACTAGGCAAGGGCGTAGTTTTAATAACTGTTTTAGAGGCTTTATGTGCTACGCTATGTGTAACTTTAGGAATGATTTTTATTTTTAAACAACCTCTACACTTAAGTGTTGTCTTAGGTGCAATAGCTGCTGCAACTGCGCCGGCTGCTACTTTAATGGTGGTTAAACAATATAATGCAAAAGGTCCCTTAGTTGATACGTTGTTACCAGTTGTTGCAATGGATGATGCAGTATGTATTATGATTTTTGGTATAGCGTCGGCTATTGCAAAAATATTGATAGAAGGCGTTGAATCAGTTTCACTTGCTTCTTTAATTCTTTCACCAATATTCGAAATTATAGGTGCTTTAGCTTTAGGTTTTTTTATGGGTTTTATACTAGCCTGGATATCCAAAAAAGTGAAAGGGGAAGATGAATTATTAGGAGTTGTTATTGCCTTTATATTTTTAACTGCAGGATTGTCTATACAATTTAATTTTTCGTCCCTTTTATCTTGTATGATGTTAGGAACAACTTTAACCAATATTTTGCCTCATAATAAAAAAGTATTTACTGTAATTGAAAATTTTACGCCTCCTTTACTAGTTTTGTTTTTTACCATATCAGGCGTTGAATTAAATCTCTCAATTTTGAAATCTGTAGGATTGGTTGGGATTGCCTATGTAATATTAAGAGCGGTAGGTAAAATGTTAGGTGGGTACTTGGGAGCCGTCGCCGCCAAAAGTCCAGAAACTGTAAGAAATTATCTAGGTCTTGCACTTTTACCTCAAGCAGGTGTAGCAATTGGATTATCGATGGTTGCTCAGAAAATATTGCCACCTCCATTTGGGGAAGAAGTTAGAACAATTATTTTAGCTGCAGTCATTATTTATGAACTCATTGGCCCTCCGATAGCTAAGTTTGCATTAGCAAAAGCAGGAGAAATTCAAGAAGGATAGGAAAATCTATATACTATCATTTCTAGTATGCTTTTTGAAGAAAGGATTTTTGTATAAATAACTCTTGAATTTGAGTTTGATACAAAGTTAATCTTTTTGTTCATATAAATAACACAATGTTTGAAAAGTCTGACAACATATGTGTTTCAAAGTAAGAATATATTTTTTAACTCATGAATGAGAGGAGAATCGAAGATAATTCACAATGAAAAAGTAGATATAGAACATTTAGAGAAAATTGGGTTTTATATATCAAAATGCTTATTTCCTGGAGCCAAAATTCTTTTATTTGGAGAGTTAGGTACAGGAAAAACTACGTTGGCATCTGCTATAATTAATGGGTTATCGAATGAAGAAATAATTGTCACTAGTCCAACATTTTCTTTAATAAAAGTGTATGCTACTAATCCTACGGTTTATCATATAGACCTTTATAGACTTAGCGATGTGAGCGAGATAGAATATTTAGATATTTTTTCTGATCCAACTGCTATTTATATAATAGAATGGGCAGATATGTTAAGCTATTTAACGCCCGATGAGAGTTTGAATATTTATTTGTTTTATAATATAGATATTAGATATAGAGATATTACTATTGAGGGGAAAGGGGAAAAATATAAATTAATTGAAGAAGAATTAAGTAAAAAAATTAAGGTGGTTTAAAAGTGTCACTACAGAGGATAATCAATGTAATTTCAGAAAATGACTATAAACAGCATAACAAAAAAACTAGAAAATTAGTTGAAAAGACAAATCAAATAATTTTGGCACCTCGTGAATTAAATGAGAGAAAAATGTTTTGGATATATAGGGTATTGGGTAAAGAAGCTGAGATAAAAATATCTAAAAAACATATAAACGATTTTCAGTTTTTGGTTATGCATATTTTAGATAAACCAAAAGAAAACAGATTTGAAGATTTAAGAAAATATTATAAGTTAAAAAAGGAAACGATTGATAATTTAAAATTTATAATGTTTCCGAAGAAATATCCGCCAGGAGGTTACAACGAAAAGTTAAAGAAATACGGAGTAGAATTTTATAATCCTGAAGTTATTTTAAAAAGGCTGAACTTCTCAGATTATATAGATTTATATTCATTGATTACGTATGTACCTTTAGATATAAAAACACCTTTTGTTCAAAATCTTTTAGATGAGATTTTAAGTATCGATCCTTTAGAAACTTCTGTTTCTTTTTATAAAAAGATAAAAGATATTTTTCAGATGTTAAGCCCCTATGAGAAACAGTTAATTGAACTACAACTAAAAAATATTTCATTTTATCATTACAAACTTCTGACATCAAAAAATATAAAAGGTGTTGTTGTAGACGGTAGCAACGTCGTTAGACATGAAAATATAAACAAAATAGATATTTTGTTAAATTTGTTAGACAATCTGTATACTGTTGATATTGCATTCTTTCCTTGTTTTATTGTATTCGATAAAAATGTAGAATTCATCTTAAAAGACCAAGAAGACAGGGATGTTTTGAATAAATTATCACAGAAAAAACGCATCTATTTTGAATCACCAGCTGATGAATTAATTATTTATTTGAGTAATCATATGGGTTATTATATGATTAGTGATGATAAATTTGAACAGTATGAATTTGAAGAAAACAAACTTTTAGATTTACGGAGGTTTATAGATGAGTGAAGAAACATTTAATTTAGAGAAATATGATTACCAGTTACCTGACGAATTAATTGCCCAAGAACCAGTAGAACCTAGAGATCTATGTAGATTAATGATTCTAGATCGAAGTAAAAGAAGCATAGAGCATAAAATATTTAGAGATATAAAAAAATATATACAACCCGGAGATCTATTAGTAATAAATAACACTAAAGTAATACCAGCAAGATTATACGGTCAAAAAGAAACCGGAGCAAAAGTTGAGGTATTATTATTAGAAAAAAACGGGAACCAAAACGTCTGGAAAGCACTAGTAAGACCTGGTTCTAAAATCAAAAAAGGAAATAAACTTCTATTTCCTGAAAATATAGTATGCGAAGTTTTAGATCATTTGGATGATGGAACAAGGATTTTGGAATTTAAAGATCCAGATTTTTATTCGAAAATATTTAAAGTTGGCCAGATTCCTTTGCCACCATACATAAAAAAACAATTAGATGACCCTGAACTATACCAAACAGAATATGCAAAATACGAAGGAGCAGTAGCTGCACCTACGGCAGGTTTGCATTTTACTAAAGAATTGTTAAATGAATTACAAGAAAAAGTTGGAGCGGAAATAGCAGAAATCACCTTACATGTTGGATTAGGAACTTTTCGACCGGTTAAAGAACTTGATATTAGAGAATATGATATACATGAAGAATATTTCAGCGTATCACGAGAAATACTTGAAAAAATTGCTAGAACCAAAGCTAAAGGAAGAAAGGTGATTGCTGTTGGTACTACGGTCGTAAGAACTTTGGAGTCTATTGCACAAGAACCAGATAAATTAATAGGCAAGACAAAACTTTATATTTATCCCCCCTTTGAATTTAAAATAATTGATGCTTTGATAACAAATTTTCATTTACCTAAATCCTCTTTGTTATTCTTAGTATCAGCGTTTGCAGGCTATGATTTTATAATGCAAGCCTATAGGGAGGCTATTGAAAAAAGGTATCGTTTTTTCTCTTTTGGAGATGCAATGTTTATTATCTGAGTCCCAAGTCGCAATTAAAGTTAATTTATATTTAGTCGATATAAATATTGAAATAACTTTTATCATTAGGGGTGATATTATGGAAATACCAAATGTAGGGGGAAAACACAACCTAAAAGTAGACAACTTGGATTACATGGTTAATAAAAACAGTGAACAACTGCAAAGTAATTTAAAAAATGTACCTCCTCTGACAGATAGAGATAAAAATCAGGAAACAATTTTTTCTACCGAAGAGTTAGACCAAATTTCAAAAATAATAGAGCAACGATTAGAAAAACTCTCTCAAATTTTTAAAGGTGAAGCTCACTTTGAAATTGATAGAGATTTAGATATTTTAATTATAAAAATAATAGAAAAAGGAACAGAAAAAGTTATAAGACAAATTCCACCAGAAGTTTCTCTCAAACTTGCAAGAGCTTTAAATGAACTAGAAGGGATTCTATTTGATGAGAAAGCCTAAACTTTATTTTTTGAAAAAATTTCGTTTAAAAGGTTATTTACTTCTTCATATGAGTGCAAGGAAGAAGTTCTTCTTTTTATTTCAGTCACTCCTTCAACTCCCGTAAAATATTTAATCAAAATTTTTCTAAATTTTTTTACAGCGTAAGTTTCATTTTCATAAAAATCAATTGATAGCTTTAAATGTTCTAAGCATACTTTTTTTCTTTCTTCAACAGAAGGTTCATACTCAGAGTTTAAAAAGATCCAAGGATTACCAATAGCTCCTCTTGCAACTAAAACGAAGTCGGCATTATAGGTTGTTAGGTATTCTTCAACATCTCCTTGTGAGAATACATCGCCACTAGCTCCAACAGGTATACTCACCATTTCTTTTATTTTTTTGATGATGGTTTTATCGGCTTTACCAGAATAGAATTGATTTCTTGTTCGTCCATGAATTATGATATAATTAGCACCTGCAGCTTCAATCAATTGAATAATTTCTTCTATGTTTGTTTTATTAAATCCTAATCTTATTTTAACTCCAACTGGTATTTTCACAGAACTCTTCAATGTATATATTATATTAGCTAAAAGTTCTGGTGTATCAAGCAAAGCTGCTCCCGCACCTTTTTTGACGACTTTGTTAACTGGACAAGCAGCATTTATATCAATCCAACTTGCTAATTTTTCAAGTTCTTTTGCGGCTTTTACAAATTTTATTGGGTCGTTGCCAAAAAGTTGAATCCCAATGTTTTTTTCATTTTTCTGAGGAAGCATTTTATGAATTTTGGGATTATTCATAATTATAGAATCAACTGAAATCATTTCTGTGAAAGTATATTGAGCACCAAATTTTCTACATATTTCTCTAAAGGGATAATCTGTATAATCAGCCATAGGCGCTAGAATCAATTTGCAATTCAAGTTTCTCACCTCAAGAATCAAGTTTACTATAAAAATTTGACGTAAATATAAATATGTGGTATAATTTTCATTGATGAACGGAGCGTAGCGCAGTTGGTAGCGCGTCAGCATGGGGTGTTGAAGGTCGCTGGTTCAAGTCCAGTCGCTCCGACCAACAAAAAGTAAAAAAGGGGACACTTAATTTGTCCCTTTTTTCTTTTTTTGATAAGATTATCAAATTATTTTTCCAAATTTTTCTGCTATGATTTCTCTCATACTTTTTTTATTCACTGATTTAATATATCTTTCAATAGGATACACTTTATATTCTCGTTTTAAAGCATCTTGAATAGTTGAAATAACACATACATCTCCAGCCAGGCCTAAAATTATCAAGTTTTCAATATTTTCTTTTTTCAATAATAAATTTAATTCAGATTCAATGTTTTTGTCAACATCAGAATAAAAAGCTGAATAACTGTCAGCATCAGGATTAAAACCTTTTCTAATAATTGTATCATAAGTAGAAATGAACAATTCATTTCCATAGCTTCCTTGGATGCAATGAGGTGGCCAAATTTTAAAAGAGATATGATTTTCTGGATGATCATCGATGCTAGCAAATATTTTAAAACCTGTACTTTTTGCAATTTTTAAAAATTCGTTTATTTCGTTTATCCATATCTCGCTTGTTCCTTCTACGGGAAGTTCATTAGGACATCGTTCTGTGAAGCCGTTTTGGCAGTCTATACAGATAATTGCACTATCCAGTGGAGATAAATTGTAACTCACGATAATATTGATGATTTCTGTAGGGTTTTTTTTATTTGACATATTAATTAATCCTCCTGATTGTTTTGTGTTTAGGTTTAGTTTTCAAAAACTTTCATTTTTATTAAGCCTAAATATTCGTGCAATGCTGAAGCGTTTGCCTTCAAAAATTCTATTTGTGGTAAAAAATCATACCAATTTGGCCTATCTTGAGAAATTAAGTAACCAGTTGGAATAGGAATAACTTTCTTTGACTTAGCGTATTTGTTGAAATAGTTCATAGCTCTTGTCATATGTACCGCGCTAGTAACTAACAAAATAGTATCAAAATCTTCATTTTCAAGAATTTCAACTACAAACTGTGCATTTTGTTTAGTGTTCTTTGCGTTTGATTCTACATAAATATCTTCGCTAGAGACGCCTAATTTTAGCAATTCTTCTTTCATTACTTCTGCTTCAGGTATTTCTATTCCTTTGAGTTTACCGCCTGTAACAATAATAGGAATTTCAGTTCTTTTATATATCAAAAATCCTTCGAAAACCCTTTTCAAAGCGCTATCGGATAATTCTCCTATTTTGCTTTTGGGTGTATTTGATATTATACCGCCTCCTAAGATTACTATCGCAGCATTGTCGTCATTTTGAAAGTTTGTAATTTCGTAGGATAAAGGCTGATAATTATTTTCCAGAGGAAAAACAAAAATTCTTGCGTACCAACCACACGAGAAAATATATATAAGTATTGTAACTAAAAATAGTGAGAAAGAAAATTTTTTAGAATGAAATAATTTGATTATTATCAAAAAAAGAAGGATTGAAATAAATATTCCAGGTATTTCAATGAAAGATGTAAAGATGTCATAAAGCAAAGTTTTGGCCCCCCAAAAACGAGAATATTATAACACTAACAGAAAGATAGAATCCCAACGGTATTTTTTCACATTTCTTTATCAAATTAGCAATCATTGCAATAACTAGCGAACTGATAATTATTACAAATATTCTTTTACCTAAAAGAAGAGTAAGAACAGTCAATAATTTTACATCCCCAAAACCCATTTTCCCTTTTTTCCAATAAATTAAAGTGAGAATAAATAAGAAAATTGAGTAAAAAAGGTTGTAAATATTAAAATTAAAAACGATAAGTCCAATTAAAACTAGCAAACCAGAGTCAGGAATGATAAAAGTCAGGAAATCAAAGATTCCTATATAAAATATAGTATTTAAAAAAACTTTTGTATAAAGAGTCATGCCACATAAAAAACAAATTAAGTTTAAAAGGCAAAATAATATAGTAATAAAAACAATTTTAAAATATTTGTTAATTATAGAAGCACCTTTTCTATCGTTTTGATTTCATCTGGTGAAAAATTCATTTTTAGCATGTCTTTTAGGCCATAAATGTACCATTTATATTTATCTCTTATTTCTTCATATATTTCTTTTGCTTTATGGAAATCTCCAGATTTTAGACATGGTACAATTAATAATAGCTTGAAATGCTCATTTTGTGGATTTTCTGATAAAAACTTTTCTAAAAATGTTTGGGCTTCCTGGTATTTACCATTTTCGTACATTATTTTAACCCAAATTTCTACATCACTCGAATATTCAGGAGTTGTACTCAAAATCTCGTCTTGTAATCCCTTAGCTTCTATAAATCTACCCAAATTTTCGTAAATTAGAGATAATTGATACTTTCCAAGTATGCTTTTAGGGAATCTATTTAAAAGTTTTTCCAAAATTTTCGCCGCTTTAGCGTATTCTTGGCTTTGAATATAAGCATTTGTTAACATAAAATATGTAACAAAATTATTAGGAGAAAGATCAAGTTCTTTTTTCCACATTTCAGCCGCTTTTCTGAAGTCTCCTAGATTAAAATACACTTGACCTAGTTCAGACAATGCGGCAACATTCCAAGGATCGATTTGTAAAGCTTTTTCTAAATATTCTTGCCCTTTTTCTAAATTTCCTTCTTCTATATATATAGATCCCATCAATTCATATGCAGGCGCAAAGCTTGGTTCAATCTTTAGTATAAAATCAATCAAGTCTTCAACAATTTTGTAATTTCGATTTTCACATTCCAATAAAACTGAGTCAAATAACCCGTTCAAAGATACATGGGACAAATCCCCAATACTGATTTGAAATTCATCAAGATAGGATAGAAATTCACTAAGAATGAATGGTGAAACAACAAAATTTGAAGTTAAACCAGGTAGGTATTCTAAGAGTTCCTCAATTTTATTAGCTTCTTGAATAAATTTTTGGTTATTTTTTAAATCTTCTTTCATTAGCTCAAAATCGCCTTCATATAGAAATTCACAAAGCAAAAAAGGAAAAGGGGTTAAATCTGTAATATCATAAGTTTTTCCTTCAAAGGCGATTTTTACTATGTGCTGCATAACAATCTCCTCCCTTTAGGTAAAATGATAGACTTAATTAAATTTTATTGTTAGAAAACGGGAAACAAGACCTTTACTTAACTACATTATAGCATAAATTTAATTTATAAAAAAGGATAATTTCAAAAAATAGGTGTATTTAATTCAAAATAATTTTATTTATTAATGTTTATTATTAGAAAAATAAAAGAGCAGGTTTATAACCTGCTCTTGCAATAAAATGCTAAATTTATTCAATTGGGATCTTTTTAACTTCTGCTTTTGCACTTTCTTTCTTGGGTATCGAGATTTTCAGAACGCCATCTTCGTATTTAGCTTGTATCTTGTCTTTATTTACATAATCCGGCAATCTAACAGCTCTTTCAATTCTTCCGTAATATCTTTCTTGTCTGTAGAATCGTCCTTTTTTAGTTTCTTCTGATGCTTTCTTTTCTGCAGATATTCTTAGTAAATCATCTTTTAAATCTATTCTTATGTCCTTCTTATCTAGACCTGGTAGATCACATTCAATGATGAAATCTTCGTCTGTTTCGTAAACATCCATTACCCCTCTTGAAATGATGTCATAACTTTGAAAAAATGGTCTAAAGAATTCTTCTAACTCTCTTTCAAAGAAATCCCTTGGAATTAACCAATCATCTCTTTCGTCTCTTTCATCTCTTCTTCTTGGTAGCATTGACAACCACCCCCTATGATTTTTTTCTATCATCCATATTATACTATATAAAATAGAAAAAATCAAGAGAAAAATATAATAAGGATAAGTAAATATAATCTACTATTTATAAATAAGAAATGATAACTAAATATAAATGTAATTAAAAATTTTAGCAATTGAAAATTAAGACTGATATTCATTTATATGTTTCTTTCTTAAACGTAACAAATAGCTAATGGTAATCCCATCGGTAAAGTTATGTATTATTATAGGATACAATAGACTTTGACTTATTTGAAAGGTATAACAAAGAATAAAAGACATGATTATCCTACCCGGCAAAAGATTCAGAAATTGCTTTAAATTCTCTTTTCCGAAGAAAACATTACTTAAATGAGCTAATATAAAAATCAACATAGAAATTAAGGTAGAATATCTTATTGTTAAAAAAGAACCAGTTATTAGTTGTTCTAAACTTCCTTGAATAAAACCTCTATAAAAAATCTCTTCTACAGGTCCGACAAGGGCCCACATGTATAATAAAAGTAATTTGTTTTTTCCAAAATTGATGTAAGGAATTTTGAGAAGGTCTGAGTAAGTCATCTTTTTCATGCTATAGATAGAGATAAGAATTATTAAAAAAGAGATTGCTACCATTACTAGACCATTTTTTATGTTTCCAATTTTGAAGCCCGCTTGTTTGAAGTTGATATCTGAGAAAAAAATCAAAACAATTGAAATTAAGATACTGAATATCCCAATTAAGCAATTTGCTTTATAGACGTCATATTTTGTTTTTTCTAATAAAAACTTACCAATAAAGAATATGGAAATATAATACAATGCTATGAACAAAATCAGCTTTAGATAAGACATAGTCACACCTCTTTTTTAAGTTTAATTTATTAAAAGTAGATAAATAATAAATTTATCTACTTTTGTTTTATAAATGATACAATAAATATTGTAATATATCTAAGCACAATACATTATAAATCAAAATCTAAACAAGAGGTGATATAAGTGGGCATAAGTGCCGTAGTTTCTCTGATAGTATTTGTTGTTGTGGTAATCGGTATCTTATCTCAAAAGGTTGATAAGACGTTAATTTCAATGTTGGGCGCAGTTTTTCTTTTAGTAATAGGCATTTTTTCTCAACCAATGGTAGCTATTAGAAATTATGTTGATTTCAACACGCTTCTTTTTCTAGTTGGGATTATGTTATTTGTAGATGTTTTAAAAAAGACGGGTTTGTTCGAATCGTTTGCTTCATTGATTTTAAAAATTTTTGGTGGCAATATTTATTCTTTATTCTGGGGATTAACTATTTTTGTTGCTATAATAGCTGGATATATCGAAGTTATTGCAACTATCTTAATTTTTGTTCCGATTGCACTTTCGATAGCAGATTTCTTAGAGGTTAATCATTTGCCTTTTACGCTCGGGATTATTTTTGCGTCTCAAATAGGTGGTATGGCAACGATGATGGGTCAACCCCCCAATATAATGATATCTTCAGCCTCTATGTTTACGTTTTCAGAATTTTCTGCAGTAATGTATCCAATTGCAATTATCAATTTAGTTATATCAAATCTCTTGATTGTGCTTTTTTTTAAAAAAGATTTTTCAGTTAAAATAGATAGGGACCGATTGAAAAACTTTAATAAAGGTTTTTCCAAGGATAAAAAAAAGTTTTCAATTGCAGTAATTTTATTCATCGTAGTGGTTTTGGCTTTTATTTTTCACCATGAACTTAACATTGAAAGTTCAACCGTTGCTTTAGCTGCAGGGTTTGTTTCTTTGCTTTTAATTGGTCCAAAAGAAGTAGAAGAAATGCTTGCTAAAATAGAATGGGATATTATTTTGTTTATTTTCGCACTTTTTGTTGTAGTTGGTGCTTTAGTTGAAACAGGAGCAATAAGTTATATAACTGAGTTATTGGTTGACTTTGCTGGAACGTCTCTAAAATCGATTAGTATTATTATAATGTTAATTTCAGCATTTGCATCTGCATTTATGAATAATATAGCAATTACTGCTGCGTTCATTCCTTTAGTAGGATATTTGCCAACATTAAATCCTTTAGTTTTTTCAAATTTAAACCCTGTTTGGTATGCTTTATCGCTTGGTACATGTTTAGGAGGGATTGCAACGCCCGTGGCATCTCTTCCAAATATAATAGCTTTGACTATTTTATTTAAATCAACAGGAGAAAAAATATCTTTTGGAGAATTTTTCAAATATGGATTCTTGATAATGATTCTTAATATTGCAGTTTCGGTAGTATATTTAAATTTTGTTATACTTTAATAATAGTATTGCAAAAAATAAATTTTAATTTTTGGAGGTGATAGGATGAAAAAGCTACTCTTAAAAAAAGGGATAATATATCCTGTTTCAACAAAACCTTTTATTGGGGATATTCTAATTGAAGATGGAAAAATAGCAGAAATAAGTGAACAAATCGAAAAAAAATCCGTTGATACAATAGATATAACTGGCAAATTTGTATTTCCTGGTTTTATAGATCCACATTCACACATCGGATTGTTTGAAGAAGGTGTGGGAAATTATTATCAAGATGGGAACGAAGCTACAGATCCAGTAACTCCACATGTCAGAGCGATAGACGCTTATTATCCAGACGATATTGCAATTACAAGGGCATTGGCAGGTGGTGTGACTACAGTAATGATTGTTCCAGGTAGTGCTAATCCGATAGGTGGTCAAAGCGCGATTATTAAGTTGAATTCTCAAATAACAGACGATTCAATTATAAGGGAACCAGCTGGATTAAAAATGGCACTTGGTGAAAATCCGAAAAGAGTGTATGGAACGTTAAACAAATCACCATCAACTAGGCTTGGTAATGCAGCAATAATTAGAGACTATTTTATTCAAGTTAAAAATTATATTAAGAAAAAGGAATTATCAAAAGAAGAAGGTAAGGATTTTACAGAATTTAATATTAAATATGAAATTGGAGAAAAGGTATTAAAAAAAGAAGTAACAGCAAGAATTCATGCTCATAGAAAAGACGACATTCTTACTGCTATTCGTCTTTCTGAGGAATTTGGATTTGATCTTGTAATTGAACATGCAACAGAAGCCTATAAAATCCCTGACTATATAAAAGCTAAAGATATTCCTGTAATATTAGGTCCACTGCTTGGGTTTAGAACCAAGCTAGAAACAAGAAATATGAGCTATCATTCAATTTCTATCATAAATGAAAAAGGAATATTAGCAGCATTGACTTGTGATCATTCTGTTATACCTTTAGAACACGCGTCTATTCAGGCTGCAACTGCTCTGAGATATGGAGCAAAAGAGGAGGATTTGATAAGGATGCTTACTATTAATCCTGCCAAAATTTTGGAAATAGAAGAAAGAGTAGGAAGTCTGGATGTCGGTAAGGATGCTGATCTAGTAATTTGGAGTGGACATCCATTTGATTTTAGGAGTTATGTTGTTAAAACAATAATTAATGGTGAAATTGTTTACGAGCGCTAATAAGAAGTGTATAACATTTTTCTTTATTTATTTCCTTTTATTTTGCTTTATTTCCTTCTCATTGTTAGTTTTTAGGTATCAATAGCTCTCCTAATATTTGAAAAAAATTTCATAATGCGTTAAACTTTAAATAGACATAAAAATTTAGTAATTAGGAGAGTGAAAAATATGAAAGCTATAGTAAAGGTTGAACCAAAAAAAGGTTTTTCTCTTGTAGAAGTTAATGAACCTACGATAAGTTTTTCCCATGACGTTAAAATTAAAGTTCTAAAGGCATCTATTTGTGGAACTGATGTTCACATTTACAAATGGGATAATTGGGCAAAAAATCGAATAAAATCTTTACCCCAGATAGATGGTCATGAATTCGTTGGAAAAGTTATTGAAGTTGGAGAAGAGGTAAAAAATGTTAAACCCGGTGATTTGGTAGTTGGAGATAGTCATATACCTTGTGGGCACTGTTACCATTGTAGAAATGGAAATATGCATGTATGCCAAAGTCTTAAAATACTGGGTGTAGATACAAATGGTGTGTTTTCTGAATATATAGTTCTTCCGGATGTTGTTTTGTTGAAAATAGATGAGAGTATTCCCTTAGAATATGCATCTGTTATGGAACCGTTAGGTAACGCAATATTTACGACTACGGTTGCAGATTTGAGGGGAAGTTTGGTTCTGATTACTGGAGCTGGGCCTATAGGGTTAATGGCGTTAGCTGTATCTAAGATATCAGGGGCATCTTTTGTTGTAGTGAGTGAAATATCTGAATATAGGTCAAAAATGGCAAAGGATGTTGGAGCTGATTTGGTAATTAATCCAGTGAATAATTCAGTTGTTGATAAAATTATGGAACTTACAGATGGATTAGGAGCCGATGTGTTTTTGGAGATGTCAGGAAATGAAAGCGCATTAAATGATGGAATTCTTTCTCTAAAAAATACTGGAGTAGCTTCAATTTTAGGTGTTTATCCTGAAGATAGAATTAATTTTGAAATGAATGCTGCAGTATTTAAAAATTTAACCATTCATACAATAACTGGAAGGAAAATGTTTGAGACTTGGTATCTTTCAGCTTCTTGGTTGAAATATAAAAAATTAGATTTAAGTAAAATTGTTACTCACCAATTTGATTTCAATAATTTTGAAGAAGCATTTGAATTGATGGCCAGTGGACAAAGTGGTAAAATAGTTTTAAATGTTGCTGCTGATTAATATGTTGAGTTTAGTAAAACTAAACTTAAGTTTGATCAAGTTTTTGATCAAGTTTTAAAGGAACAAGATCTTAAATAAAAACATAAATTATATAAAAGAACTAAATAGAATTCTAAAAAACATCTATGGACACTATATTGAGGGAGGTGTTAATGTGAATTTTTATGATCAAATACAAAAAGAAATGAAAGAATTGGAAGATTCTGCTTTACTTGTTAATATAAGAACTCTTGAAAGTCCTCAAGGGTCGTGGATAAATGTGGGTGGTAAAAAGGTTTTAAATCTTTGTTCCAATAATTATTTGGGTTTAGCAAATCATCCAAGATTGAAAGAGGCAGCCGTCAAAGCAATCCAACAATGGGGTGTTGGACCAGGTGCAGTTAGAACAATTGCTGGCACAATGAAGATACACGAAGAATTAGAACAGAGACTAGCAGATTTCAAAAAGGTGGAAGCTACACTGGTTGTGCAATCTGGGTTTAACGCTAATCAAGCAGTTATCCCTGCTATTACTAATGAAAATGACGCGATTTTTTCTGATGAGCTAAATCATGCTAGTATTATAGATGGGATTAGATTATCAAAGGTTAAGAGATATATTTGGGAACACAAAAATCTTAGATCTTTAGAAGAACAATTGATAAAAGCTTCAAATGAGAATTTTAGAAGAAAACTGATAATAACTGACGGTGTATTTAGCATGGACGGAGATATCGCTCCCCTTCCTGGTATAGTTAATCTAGCCAAAAAATATGATGCATTAGTTATGGTTGATGATGCCCATGGAGAAGGAGTGCTTGGAGAGAATGGTAGAGGAGTTGCTGATCACTTTAAGTTAAGTAACGAGATAGATATCGAAATAGGCACTCTATCAAAAGCCTTTGGTGTGGTTGGAGGTTTTATTGCGGGTAGAAAAATATTAATAGATTATCTAAAGCAAAAAGCTCGACCATTTTTATTTTCAAGTTCTTTGTCACCTGCTGAAACAGCCGCAGCATTAGAAGCTACTAAAATCCTTTCGGAATCAAACGAATTGGTAAACAAATTATGGCAAAATGCCCACTATTTTCAAGATGTTATTAAAAAGATGGGTTACAATATTGGTGAGACTGAAACCCCTATAACACCTGTTATGATCTATGATGAAAAAAAGACTCGAGACTTTAGCGCTAAACTTTACGAAGAAGGAATTTTCGCATCAGCCATTGTCTATCCTACTGTTCCACGAGGAAAAGCAAGAATTAGAGTCATGATTAGTGCTACTCATTCAAAAGAAGATTTAGATTTCGCTCTATCTAAATTTGAAAAGATTGGTAAAGATTTAAATATTATTTGAGTTGTTATTTTTGAATTATAAGTTGTATTTTTTTCTTTTTTTATGTTATAATTATGTAGAATTTAAAATTTAATTGATTTTAAATTGTCTCATAAGTAAAATTTGTATCTATAAGTAATCAAAATTTTAAAAAAATTATAAAAGATAGGAGGGATTGTGGTGAAGACCAAAATTTTGTTAGTATTGATTTTAGTTGTTTCCATTCTTTCCATGGCTTCAGTCACTTTGGATTGGGGAAGAGTTTATACCCTACCAGGTGCCCAAGAAATATTCAAAGTAGCAGCAGTGGAAGATGGAGTGTATGCTTTTGGTTACACAGATGAGATGGGTTTTAACGAAGATATGTTGATCTTAAAGTTTGATCAAGTAGGTAATTTGGTTTATGAGAACACATTAGGCGGTATCTATAATGATTGGATTAGTAGTGGTGGAGTCGCATCAGATGGTGATTTAGTCATTGTTGGTACATCGGGTTCATATGGAAGTGATTTTGATATATATATTAATAAGATAGGTAAAAACAAATTTACAAAAAATTTGACAAAATTAGGACAGGATAAAGGTACTGATTTTGTGGAAGTAAATGATGGTTTTATAGTAATTGGTTATGGTTCTGATCCCGAAACATTAAACATGAGGGGCATTATAGTAAAATTAGATAAATCTGGCAATATCGTTTATCAAAAATGGCTACCTTATTTTGTTCCTGGATCTGATACTAAACCATTGAGTATAGAAAAAACATCTGATGGCAATTTTATTATAGCGGGAACGATTGTACAAATTTTCGAAAACTTAACAAAATTTTATCTAACTAAAGTGGATAAGAACGGAGAAGAAATTTGGACTAAAGTATTTTCTCCAAGAGAATATGCAAGAGGTTTCGACGTTAAGGAAGTTCCAGGTGGTTATGTCGCTGTTGGTTATGAAGGTTCTTGGAAAACAAAGTGGACTGACATTTATGTTGTAAAAGTTGACTATAACGGTAAAATTGTATGGGAAAGATTTTATGGAGATATAGAAGGTGATCATGGATACTCGCTAGCTATAGCTCCTAATGGTCATATTTTTGTAACAGGTTATATTACAAATCCAAATAAAGATTATAAAGACAAAGACATTGTCATATTAGAATATGATGTAAACGGGAATTTACTCAGCGAAAGAATTATCGGCGGTTACGGAGACGATGTTGCTTTCTCTATAGACATAGATAATAAGGGAAATCTTTATCTTGGAGGTTATTCTGAGTCACCTGATTTGGGTGCAGACGATATGAAAGATGTGTTTGTTTTAAAATATACTATAAAATAAAAAAATTCTTGGATAAAAAAATAACTGCTTGAGAAGCCTCGCTCAGGCAGTTATTTTTTATTTAGATTTATATTTCTGTTTTAAATAGATATTTAGGTTTATTATATCTGCTGGATTTATTCCAGGAATTCTTGACATCTGTCCAAGCGTTTCTGGCTTTATTTGTTTTAACTTTTCTTTCGCTTCAAACGCTATATTAGGTATTTCATCATAGTCTATATCGTTTGGAATTGTCACTTTTTCTAGTTCTTTCATCCTAGCAATTTCTTCGTTCATTCTTTTGAAATATCCCTCATATTTAAAAAATATGTCAACTTGTTCTATCACTTCTTTTTCTTTAATCTCTTCAGGATCTAAATGTTTAATATCATGATAAGAAATTTCAGTTCTTCTTAACAGTTCCCCAAATTTAACACTACTTTTTATTTTCGAGGAACTTTTTTCAAGTAGTATCTCATTTACTTCACTTGGATTAATATTGATTTGATTTAGTCTTGAAATATGATATTCTATCTGCTTTTCAAGATTTAGAACTTTTTCGTATTGCTCTTTGTTTAGCAAACCATACTTGTAACCATATTTATATAATCTTAGATGTGCATTGTCATGCCTTAATAATAACCGGTACTCGGCACGTGATGTAAGGAGTCTATATGGTTCGTCTACTCCTTTTGTTATTAAATCATCAATTAATACCCCTAAATAAGCCTCAGATCGATCTAAAATAAAAGGCTCTTCATTTTTAACTTTAAGAGCAGCATTTATTCCAGCGATAATACCTTGCCCTGCTGCTTCTTCATATCCGCTTGTTCCATTTATCTGACCTGCTAAAAACAATCCTTCAATCTCTTTTGTTTCTAAATTGTGTTTCAATTGTTTAGGATAAATAAAGTCATATTCTATAGCGTAAGCAGGTCTTACTATTATCGCATTTTCAAGGCCTGGAATTGTTCTAAGCATTTCTAGTTGAGCTTCATAAGGTAGGCTTGTGCTTAATCCGTTTAAATAAATTTCTTTCGAATATTTTGATTCAGGCTCAAGAAAAAATTGGTGAGAATCCTTATGAAACTTCATAACCTTATCTTCTATGGAAGGGCAGTATCTTGGACCTTTACTTGACAATAATTTTATTGTTCCGTACCAGGGAGAATAATCAATATATTTCATTATAACTTCATGGGTATTATTATTGGTTTTTCCAAGATAACAGGGATATTCTTTTGATAGTAATTTAGGTTCATTCCAGTATGAAAAAGCCAGAGGTTCATCAGAAGTATTTTGAACTTCAAACTTCGTAAAATCAACAGAATCATTACGAATTCTAGGAGAAGTATCTGTTTTAAATCTACCGACTTTCAATCCATTTTCTATTAACGAAAAAGTTAATGAATTTGCAGGTAATTCACCGATTCTTCCTGATTCAAAAGATTCTCTTCCAACAAATATTTTTCCTCTCAAAAATGTTCCTGTTGTTAAAATGACAGCTTTAGCGAAATATTTCATTCCTAATTCTGTTTCTACACCTATTACTCTTTTTCCATCAACTAATATTTTTTTTACAATGCCTTGCCTTAAAATTAAATTATTAGTGGATTCTAAAATTTCTTTCATTCTTCTTGAATACTCGTATTTGTCAACTTGAGCCCTCAAAGCTCTCACGGCTATTCCTTTACTGGTATTTAACATACGTATATTTATCATCGTGTCATCGGCTACTTTTGCTTGTACTCCTCCTAGTGCATCAATTTCTCGTGTAACAACTCCTTTGGCAGGACCACCAATTGCTGGATTACATGGTGTCCAACCTACAGTATCCAAGTTTATGTTTAAAAGTAATGTCTTCATTCCCATTTTAGCTGAAGCTAAAGAAGCTTCAATTCCAGCGTGACCTGCTCCTACAACTATTACATCGAAATCATTATCCGATTTTATCAAAAATACTCACCTCCAATTAATAAAGCAAATGGGAGGCTTTGATCTAGCCTCCCCCTAGTTTTTCATTATATTAAATTATACCACAAAAATTATGTCTTCTGTTTAGGATTTTCAGTTGTTATTGAATTTTGTACTTAATCATAAAATATAAGCATTAAAGAAGTCTCGGATTTTAAAATACACGTCTTCCTTCGAATATTGTCTGAACTAAATCTAAATTTTTATCTAAAATCACAAGATTAGCGACGTATCCAGTTTCAATTCTTCCTTTATTTAAAATATTAAGGTTTCTTAATGCATTATAAGAAGATACTTTAGCTAGTTCTTGGAGAGAACAATTTGTAAATTTTTTGAAGTTTTTTACTCCTTCGTTAAATACAAGAGTGCTGCTAGCTATAGTTCCATCTGCTAAGAAAGCTTTTGCGTCTTTAACTGTTACGTCTAATCCTCCTAATTTATAATGACCATCTTCAAGTGCAGCACCTTCAAAAGAATCGGTTATCAAAATGATTTTGTCTGACCCTTTGATTTGATAAGTTAGATCCACGAATTCTCGACTCAGGTGTATACCGTCACAAATCATTTCTAGATGGAAGTCCAAATATAGTGCCGACCCTGTTCCACCTATATTTCTATGATGCAAGGGAGTTAATGCATTAGAAAAATGAGTTATTCTATTTATTCCAGATTGAAAAGCTTTTTTAAAGAGATTAAAGTCCGCGTTAGTATGTCCTAGAGATATAACTACATTTTTTTCTTTTAAATAATCAATGACATCAAAAAAGTTTTCAACTTCGGGAGCCATAGTTATCAATTTGACTTGTTCAGTTATGATTTCTTCGAGTTCTTCAATAGTGGGTTTTCTAATGTATTGTGGATTTTGAGCTCCTTTCTTTTCTAGACTTATAAATGGACCTTCTAAGTGAATTCCTTCTATCGATAAACCAACATCTTTTGAATTTTCCAAAACTTTGAGAATTTGATCTTTAGAAGCAGAAACTGTCGAGGGTATAAAAGAGGTAACTCCATATGAGAAATTGTTTTCCGCCCATTTTTTGAAATCTTCACTTGATGCATCCATAACATTGATACCTTTTTGACCATGAGTATGAACGTCAACAAAACCCGGCATAACAATGTTGTCATAGCTATAGTAATCTTTTACAGAGACTTTAGTGATTTTTTTACCTTCTATTTCAACGTCTCCTGTAAATTCTCCTTTTATTGGATCAACGATTAAGACTTTTTCCAACTTCATAATCTAAGCCTCCTATTCGAGCTTTACCGACTTTGATAAATTTCTTGGGGTATCAGGGTTATATCCCATTTGGATTGCTTTTTTGTATCCTAAATATTGTATAGGTATCAGTCTTAGAGGGATTTCAAAACCATTGAAGTTGGGGACTTTTATTTCTCCTTGAAAGGAAATTTCTAATGTTGTGGCTCCTAATTTTTCTATGTCTTTTTTTAATTTTTTTTCTTCAAGATTGTCTTTTGAATTAATAACAACCAGAGTTTTTTCAGTAAGCCTTGATATTGGTCCATGTCTATATTCGAGTGGTTCATGATATTCAACGTATTGCAAAGCCATTTCTTGTAATTTTAAAGCTCCTTCTTTTGAGACACCTAGATTTTCATCATAACCTAAAAAAACAAAATGTTCATATTTGCTGAGATCTAGCTTGTCAATAACTTCGGTTGATGAGTTTAAAACTTTTTTGCTTTCTTCAGAAAAATCATATTTATTGATACCATTTACAAGCAATGCCAAAATAAGGACGAAAGAACCCGTCATAACAACGCTTTTTTCTTCAGCAAAATCTAATATTATACTTTCATCAGAAATTTTACTGATAGTAGAATCTTTTGCACAAGTTATCCCAATGGTTTTAATGCCGAAGTTTTTAATAGTTTGTGCAGCTTTTACAGTTTCAGTTGTCTCTCCTGTTCTGGTGATTAGAATTGCGACGTCACTTTTAGGAATCTTATTAAATAACATTACGTAACCACTAGTTATCACATCTGCTTTATAACCGTTCATATTTAACAATGTTTTCGCGATAAAACCCAAATTAAAAGAAGAGCCACACCCTACAAACAGATAACTTTTATCTTTTGAAAAATCAAACTTAAAATCTTTCAAATTTTCTAACAAAGCCGGTATTCTAAGAATTTCTTCTAATGTATAAGACACGCAATCACTCCTTTATGTAGAATGTTTTTTTGCAAGTAATGCCATTTGTTCGCTAACATTTATTTTTAAAGGTAATATAGAATATGGATGCATAAATTCTTTAAATACACTTTGGTAGAATTTGGACTCAAATAATCCTCCATGTGTGTAAATTTCTTTAAGAGCAAGCTTGTCTAATATCATTTTACACCTAAATGAAAGATCTTGTATTCCTTCTTCAACTATTTCTTTAACTAACAGAGTAGGTTCTTTTAAAGCATCTTTAGTAAAAGAAGAAATAATCGTTTTGAAATCTTCTTTTCCCTGTAAACTCGTAAGTTCTTCAATTGCATCTACCCTGTAATATATTTTAAGTCTTTCAAAAATCGGATCGAATTCTCTTAATTCATCTCGATATCTGAAAGCCTCCTGAATAATTCTTGTTGCGATCCAGAATCCTCCACCAACATCATTAAAAAGATGACCCCATCCTCCACTTCTTATTATTTGCTTTTCTGAGGTCATTCCCATTACAACGGTACCTGTTCCTGAAATTACAAGTGCCTCATTATTTCCATTATAACACGCGTAGAGAATAGATTCTCCGTCATTATATACTATGATTTCATCGATTTTAAAGACATCTTTAATTATAGATTTTAAATTATCTTTTCTTTTTTGTGTTCCTGCTCCTGAAAAACTAACAACAATTCCATCAACAAAACCTGTTTTGTAATAAATTTCCTTAAAAATATTTTTTAATCTTTCTTGATCAACAGAAGTTAGATTAACGCCGGTATTTATTTCAAATTCCATCAGGTTGTTTCCTTTTTCATTAACTATAGAAACTGCAATATGGGTACCTCCACCATCCATTCCTAGAAACTTCAAACTTCCCTCACCACTCTAAATTTATATTTATCTCCTCTGTATATGGAAATTACATACTCAATGCATTGGTTAGCTTCTGTGTAAGTGTAACGTGTTCTGAGTGCAGCTGGTTCTCCTTCTTTTTGAGATAAATATTTTGCCTCTTCTTTTGTTAGTCTAGTAACTTCCAGAGTTTCTATAGCTTTTGAAAATTTAATTCCGTACTCATTATTTAATATTTGATACAAAGATTCTTTTCCCATATTTCTTTCAATTATATTCAAGACTCTTATATCCGCCCCAGGGTTTAAATAAGCTGTTTCAATTGCATATGGTTCTTCGTCTAAATATCTCACTCTTTTTAAGAGAACTACCCTAGCATTTTTAGGAAGTTCAAAGTCTTTTATCAATTCGGTAGGTATTTCTACTAACTTATTTTCTAAGACTAATGAGTAAGTCTTATGCCCTTGTTTTAGAGCTTCTTCGGTAAAACCAGTTAATTTACTTAATTCTTCTTCTTGTTTAATGCCAGTATAAAAGGTACCTTGGCCTCTTTTCCTTTCAATAAGTCCTTCTCTTTCTAATTCATCTAGTGCTTTTCTTACCGTAGGTCTTGATACACCATATTTTTCACAAATTTCCATTTCGGTTAAAAATTTTTCACCTTTTTTATATTCTTCTATAAGTTTCTCTTTAAGTTCAAGGTACAATTGATAATAAAGTGGTATTGGTACTTTTTCCATAATTTCCTCACACCCCCAATTTTTTCAAAGCTTCATTAAGAACGTTCGTTTCTTTTAGAACATTTTCACAAGAATTTTTATCCTTACCTGACAATATCATTAAGATAGCTAATTTAGGTTTCATGTTAGCTTTTAGTAAATAGTCTCTACTTGTATTTCTATCTAATCCTGTTATTTCAGAAATAATTCTAATTGCTCTTTCCTCAAGCTTTTTGTTCATAACTTTTACATCAACCATATAATTTTTGTAAGTTTTACCTAATTTTATCATAGTTGTAGTACTTATCATATTCAAAACCATTTTTTGAGCAGAGCCAGCTTTCATTCGAGTACTTCCTGTGATTACCTCAGGACCTGTTCTTAAAGATAAGACAATATCACAAAAATCTTTTAATTCTGGATCTTTAACATTACAAATTAACGCTGTCTTACAACCAATTTCACGTGCCTTTGTTAAGGCTCCTTTTACATAAGGTGTTCTACCACTAGCGGTTATTCCCATTACAAAATCTTGTGCTCTTATATTGTTTTTTTCTAGATCTTTTATGCCTCCTTCTTCAAAATCTTCTACATTTTCAGTCGCAGTAAAAAAAGCTTTTTCTCCCCCGGCAATTATTGGTAAAAAAGTTCCAGGTTCAACATCAAACGTAGGAACAGTTTCAACGGCATCTATGACTGCGACTCGACCACTAGTTCCTGCTCCAACATACACGATTCTTCCACCATTTTCAATGGTAGAAATACAAATTTCTACTATTGAAACAATTGTCTGCAAATTTTCTGTAATTGTTAAAGGCACAGTAGCGTCTTCTTGATTAATCACCCTTAAAATGTCATAGATGTTCAGTTCATCTAAATTTGCGGTTTTGGGATTACTCTTTTCTGTTTCTAGAAATTCTAGCATATTCAGACCTCCGATCAATAGGTAATTTTCCAATTGGTTTCATTTCCCCCTTCAATGTTTTATACAAGGATATTTGTGAATTTAATTGATATCCATATGAGCATAATCCATACTTTATCTGAGGTAAAAAGATATCATAAGGATTTCTTAGTGCAACTAAATATGTTTCTTTAGATGTGTGAGCTATCTTTAAAATTAAATCTGATATCTCTTCATTCAAGTAGGCGTTTTCAGTAAAGATCAAATTAATTTTATTTTTTGATAAATTAATGACATCTTCTTTTTTGGATTGTGTTAGGTCTATTGGACTGAGTTTGAAATCTTTAGAAATTTGATTAATTAACCATTTACTTTTATTCTCACTGTCTTCAACTCCAATCGTATTTTTAACTTTTAAAAAGTAAAAAACATTATCTAACTTTTCAATAGATGAAATTTCTTCCTTTGAAGACTTTTTATCGATAAAGGAGGTAATTGATTGATCACAAATATTTTGCATAATGTCTAAGTGTTTTTTACAACCAACATCTGCTAAAGAAACTTCAGTTGAGAGTTTATTTTTTAAATTGCGAGAATAATTATGTAAATTGTTTATTCTTTCTAAGGCCTTTTTAACTATCTTTTTAAAGTCATTATTATTTTTATATTCAAATACAACAGCTTCTTTAGCTTTTGCTTGTTCATCAAAGGAATGACATATAGTAACAATATCCATACCAGCATTCAATGCTTTTATTGTAGCTTCTTCTATAGAATAAAAATTGCTTACCCCACCCATTTGTAAATCATCGGAAACCAACACACCTTTAAAATCTAATTCATTCCTAACAAAATCAGTAAGAATTTCTTTGGAAACAGAAACAGGCTCTCTTGTGTTTTGTATCCTTGGTAAGTAAATATGGGTGGGCATCCAAGATGAAGATTTTATGTTTAAGAAAGGAAATAGTTCATTCAGCAAAAGCTCTTCTTTACTTAGATTTGATTGAGGAAGATCTAAGTGAGGATCTATATTTACATTTCCAATTCCAGGAAAATGCTTTAAACATGAAAGCACTCCACCATCATGTAATCCTTTAACAAATTCAGATGCAAATTTGAGTACAACATTCTTATCATCAGAAAAACTTCTGATACCTATTGCTGAGTTTAAAGGATTATTGTTTATATCAACAACGGGGGCATAATCCCAATCTATTCCAACCGCTAGCATTTCTTTTGCGAGGGTATTAGCTGCTATATAAGCGTTTTCGCTATAGCCTGTGGCAGCAACAGCCATAGCACTTGGAGCAACAGAAAAACTTTTTTCTAAACGAGTCACCATTCCACCTTCTTGATCAATACTAAACAGAGGTTCATAACCAAGAAAATTTTTAATATCTTCTATGAATTTGTGTAGCTGATTTTTGTGTTGTACGTTTCTTGAAAAGAAAATTATTGCCCCAGGTTTGATCGCATTCAATGCTTTCATATTTTCTTTATTTAAACTCGTCCCGTGTATACCTATTAAAAATAATTTCCCCAATATTCTATCTAAATCTTCCATAGGTTTATTCCTCCATATAGTAAAATATCATCACAAAAATCAATAAATTCTTGAGCACTTTTGTTCCAATCTTCTAAGTATGAAAAATCGTCTTCAAAAAATATTGTCTTTTCAACTCCTAGTAAATTTTCAATGTGATCTTTTTGATGAAGATTTTCTCTATCTATATATTTTCTAAATTCGAAATCTTCTTTTTGAGCTAAATATCTGACCATCTCAACTGCTACTATTACAAAGTTATCTTTTGTTTCAGGGAAAAATTCTACACCATTACATAGTCGTCCTTGAAATTTAGAAAAATTTGGTATAAAGTTTCTTTTTCTTAAAATCAGATTAGGGAATTTTTTACGTAAGAAATCATATAATTCGTTTTCGTTTATCCATGGTGCGCCAATAAAACAAAAAGGTTTAGGTGTTCCTCTCCCTTCACTTATGTTTGAACCTTCAATTAAACACATACCACTATATGCTACCGTGCTTTCGAAAGTGGGTAAAGCAGGAGAAGGAATATTCCATTTTAACTGTAATTTATCGAAAGTGTCTCCTTGCCATCCTTCAATTTGAATAACTTCTAAATCAATATCTAATTTAAGATATTTCTTGTAGTATCTTGCCAGTTCACCAGGGGTGAGACCGTATCTTAAAGGAAGTTCATAATTGCCAACAAATGTAAAAAAATCTTTTTTAATTCTAGGTCCAAAAACTATTCTTCCTAAGGGATTTATTCTATCTAAAACTATAAATTTCTTAGCGTTTTCGCTAGCAGCGATTAAAGAATAAGCTAAGGTGTATATAAAGGTATAAAATCTTAATCCAACATCTTGAATATCATAAACAAGAACATCAACGTCTTTTAGTTGCTCAGAAGTAGGTTTTTTATTTTCACCATATAAACTTATTACAGGAATCTTATAAATAGGATGAATTTGATCGTTAAATTCTTGCCCATCAGGTAAGCCATAAAGCCCATGTTCAGGAGTAAATATCTTAACTACATTGATATTATTTTTGAACATTAAATCAATCCCATCTTCCATGATCTTATTTACAAAAGAATAATTAGTTATTAATGCAATTTTTTTATTGTTTAGTTCTTTAAAATGATTTTTTTCTAATACGTCTATTCCTTGGAATATCATAATTAATACACCTTCTTTCTTTTTATCTTAATTGTACATTAAGTAATGACAATATGTCAAATCTAAATCTATTGAAAATATGTTGTTTTTAGTTATTATGATTAATTATTGGCAATTAAATAAAAAAATATCGTTTTTTTCAATTTGCAAACACTTATAATTTTATGGGATAATTAAAAAAACAAATTACAAACCAATAATCTTATTAACTATGTATTTACTTTGTCACATATATATTAGTATTTTTACCTGGTACAAAGTATATTTTAAATATTTTGCTCAAACTTTTCAAGTGTTTTTAACTACATAATAGAGGTTTGTAGGAATGAAAAACTTTTTACAGTCATTATATTAATTGTGCTTATAAGTTTTGATGTTTTTGGCAATGATGAAGTAGCATAATGTTTTAAAGATTTATAAATTGTTCATAAAGCCTGTAATTAGATATCTAGCCATCAAAATAAAATTTTTTAAATATTTCATATGCTTATTTTGTAGGATACTTTGACCAACTAGAACATCTTTTGAATTGAGCTAATTCAGATGAAAAGGCATAAAAAATTATCGGATTAGATAGTTTAATGAAGTTTTAATGATTTGTTTTACCAATACTCAAAAGGAGGTTTTATGCAATGAAGAAGTTTATATTGTTTTTAACTTTTTTGGTTCTAGTGCTAGTTCCTGTAACAAATGTAATAGCTGCGGTTGGAGAAAAGGGCGTAATTGAGTTAGATTTTTGGAGTTGGAGAACTGAGGATATAAAAGCTTATCAAAAATTTATCTCGGAATTCAACAAAGAATATCCAAATATTCACATTAACTTTACTGCTTATCGAAATACAGAGTATAACACTATTCTTGCCACTGCCTTACAAGGAGGTATGGGACCAGATATAATCCAGCTAAGAGCATATGGAGGAATGGAACCTTTGGCTAATGCGGGATTTTTATTGCCTTTGGATGATAAAATTCCTGAATTGGAAAATTTCCCGGAATACGTCTTAGAAGGTGCAACTAGTAGAAGAGATGGAAAAATTTATGGTGTACCTTTTGCTGTACAGCATGTACTTGTTCTATATAACAAGAGACTTTTCAATGAACTTCATCTTGAAACACCTAAAACTTGGGAAGAATTTTTAAATACTGCAGAAAAAATTAAAAATGCAGGATATATACCTTTTGCTAATGGAACAAAAGATGCTTGGACCCTAGAAACCTTATTTGGAGGAGTTGCTCCAACTTTTTATGGTGGAGATGAATTTTACGAAGCTGTAGTTTCAGGTGAGAAAACTTTTGAATCTGAAGAGATGAAAAGAGCTTTGGAAAAAATACTTGAACTGAGGCCATATTTACCTCGCAATTATACGGGAGTAGGATATACAGACATGCAAATAATGTTTGCACAAGAAATGGCTGTTATGTGGGTTGCGGGTTCTTATGAAATTGGTACAATAAAACAAATGAATCCAGCGGTTGAAATAGGTGCTTTTATCGTTCCTGGAGAAACGGAAGACACGCCAGCATATAGTTCAATCTATGTTGATGGTTCTTATGGAATTAATGCAGACTGCAAATATATAGAAGAAGCGACCAAATTTATTAGATTTACAGCTAGTCAAAAATTTGGGCAAATGTTTACAGATGAGCTTGCTCAAATTTCAGCTGTTCCAGGGGTTGAACCGACAGACAAGGCTTTAAGGGAAGTCGTTAATGTTGCAAATCCTACTCCTTTTATGATGTTAACTGCATTTAGATATGGAGAACCAAGTGGCTCAACACTTTTGCAAAATGAGCTTCAAGCATTAATGGCCGGAACACAAAATATAGAAACTACTCTGAGAAAAATACAACAAGGAATAGCAACTTGGTATGAACCATTTAAAAAATAGTTGATTTGAATAAGGGTGTTACACACGGGTTATTTTGTGTAACACCCAACTTTCAAACGAAAGAAGGAATTGCATGAAAAAATGGATTCAAAAACACCCTTACCTCTTTTTTCTATTGCCAGGCGTTATTCTATACGGACTTTTTATGATATATCCATTAGTATCTGCTTTAGGATACAGTTTCTTTTCCTGGGATGGATTTATCAGAAAAGAGTTTATAGGATTCGAAAATTTTCGCAAAGTACTTAGGGAATATCCATATAAAGAAAAATTTTGGAAAGCGCTCGGACATAATGCGAAGTTTTTTTTAACGACTTTTATTCTTCAAACAACTATTGGTTTGTATATCGCAATTCAATTAAATAAAGAAAAACCGGTGATGGAATTTTTTCAAGCTGTTTATTTTCTTACTTATACGTTATCGATGGTTGTTGTAGGGTTCTTGTGGTTACTACTTTTAAATCCAAATTGGGGTGCTGTTAGCCAATTTTTGAGTCTTATAGGACTGGAAAAGTGGGTAGCACCATGGCTTGGTCAAGAAAGTACTGCTTTAAACACAATTATATTGATAAATTTTTGGAGATGGTTTGGCTATCCTGTTCTTGTTTTTAAGGCAGGTCTACAGAGTATACCTCAAGAATTGAACGAAGCTGCAATAGTCGATGGAGCAAACAAATGGCATTTGTTTAGATACATAACTCTTCCACTTTTGAAACCAACGATAATTATGGTTACTATACTTACTTTCATTTGGGATTTTAATGCTTTTGAATTGGTTTTTGTTATGCAAGGTTCAAGTGGTAATCCTCATTATTCGACGGATTTGTTAGCAACGTTTTTCTATAGAACAGCTTTTGGAGATCCTACGACAGGGGCTGCGGGAGGAAATATAGGAGTAGCATCCGCCATTGCAGTAGTAATGTTGATCATAATTGGGTTTGCTTCATATTTTGGAATAAGAATTATGCAAAAAAGCGAAATCGAATATTGAAGGGTGAGAAAATGACTAAAAAAATATTGGTTGTCTTAAATTATATGTTCCTTACAATTCTTGCAGTTATATCTATTTATCCAATTTTTATAATGTTTATATCATCCTTTAAAACAACTCCAGAAATATTTTTTAATCCTTTTAATTTGCCAAAGAAATGGAACTTTCAGAATTTCATAAAGGTATGGAATGAAGCAAATTTTAAAGTATATTTTTTGAATAGCGTTTTAATAACTATTTCTTCATTAATCATTCTCCTTTTTTGTGCTTCTTTGGCTGCTTATGCATTAGCTAAATTTAATTTTAAATTTAATAATTTAGTGTTTATGATTTTTCTTGCAGGTATTATGATTCCTATAAGATTAGGAATAGTACCTCTGTTTATTTTAATGAGAGATTTAAATTTACTTGATACCAGGTTGTCTCTAATTTTTACTTATTCTGCTAGTGGAATGCCTATGTCTGTTTTTCTATTTACCGGTTTTTTCAAAACCATACCTTCAGAATTATCTGATGCTGCACGCGTAGATGGATGTAATGAATTTCAAATATTTTATAAGATAATGTTGCCTTTAGTTAGACCTGCACTAGCGACAGTTGCCTTGGTTAATTTTGTTCCATGGTGGAACGATTTCTTTTTTCCCCTTCTTTTTATCCGGTCAGATAGTTTAAAAACCATCCAGCTTGGCATGACTATATTCTTTGGACAATATATGACCGATTGGGCAAGTTTGTTTGCAGGGATGGTGATTGCGAGTATACCAATGATAATACTTTATTTATTAATGTCAAAACAGTTTATAAGTGGTTTAACAGCAGGAGCCGTAAAAGGATGAAATCATTTGAATTAAATTAAGTTAGAGTCAGGAAATAATGCATATTTTATTTCATATAGCAAGTTTATTTACATTATTACTTTTAAAAGTTTTTAAAATTTTTAGAGGAGGTTTTTGAAAATGAAAAAGTTTTTTATGCTATTGTTAGTTGGGATTTTAGCTTTTAGTGTTTTTGCGGCAGATTTTGTTGTCCCTGATTGGCTAACGCCTGAGGAGCCAAAAATGGGAGGTGAAGTGAATTTAGCTTTAAACGGTGCTCCAGATTCTTTTAATCTTTATGCGACATTTTTTACACCCGCGTTCAGTGTGATGATACACGTTCTGAATCCTTTGATTGATTTGCAACCTGTTTATCAGCAGCCTGAACCAGCTTTAGCCGAATCTTGGGAGATATCAGAGGATGGAAGAGAAGTAATTTTTCATTTAAGAGATGTCAAATGGTCAGATGGACATCCTTTTAGTGCCGATGACGTTATGTTTACATTAAAATATTTTGCAATGAATGAAAAAGCTATTAATAATGCAATACCTAGATTGACAATAGCCGGAGAATTGGTTAAATGGGAAAAAATTGACGATATGACTGTGAAAGCTATATTACCCGAACCCTTTGGTCCATTTCTTATGACACTTTCTCATGTAAAAATATTTCCTAAACATGTACTTGAACCTTTAATTGATAAGAATGATCTGAGTTCTGTAAACTTTATATGGACTACTAGCACACCTCCAAATGAAATAGTTGGGACAGGACCTTTTACTATTGAACGATATGTTACTGATCAAAAAATTGTTCTTAAGAAGAATCCTAACTATTGGAAAGTTGATAAGTGGGGAAATCGTTTGCCATATATTGATAGGATAAACTTTATAGTTATTCCTGACCCTGAAGTTACAATGGCCAAATTTATGACAGGAGAAGTTGATTTTGCAGTACTAGATCCAAAAGATTATCCAACTTTGAAAAGTCAAGAATTAGCAGGCGCACCATTTAGAATTTTTGCCGCAGAACCAGTTAATCCTACACCAAGTCCTTTTCATATTACCTTTAATTTAGACGCGAAAGATCCTGAGTTACGAAAACTATTTAGGGAAGACGATTTTAGAAGGGCGATGGAATACGCTTTGGATAGAGATAGAATAATAGAAGAAGTATATAATACATTAGCAGTTTATGGTGGGACACCGACTTTACCCTCAAATTTCTTTTATAACCCAAAAATCGAAGAGATTAGAAGACCTTATGATCTGACTAAATCGGCAGAACTATTAGATAAACTAGGATTAAAAGATACAGATAAAGATGGCATAAGGAATTTACCAAGTGGAAAAAATCTTGAAATAGTATTTTTGACTACTACTGCTCAACAAGCCCAAGAAATTGCCTATATTTTTTCAGAAGATGTGAAAAAGATCGGAGTAAAACTTCATTTGCAGTTTTTAGATATTTCTGTAATAATGGAAACCCTCTTAGCGGGAAATTTTGAAATGTCTATGTATGCTTTTGGAAATCAACCTGATCCTCAATTAAGGAAAGAGATATGGCAGCCGAGTGGACCGCTTTATTATAATCATATATCTACTAGGGATCCACAAACTGGGAAACCAGTTTTTGAAAATATGTTAGATTGGGAATTGGAGGTTTATGAACTTTTTGAAAAAGGACAAACTACTATGGATCCATACGAAAGAAAAAAATATTATGATCGCTGGCAAGAGATTTACGCAGATAAAGTTCCATATATATTCGTTTGTAAACCGATGGATATTTGGGGCTGGAATAAACGTATAGGTAATGTTTTCCAATTAAACGGAAATGGACCAGTGGTTTACAGTTATTATACAATTTTTGTTAAATAAAAAAGATCGGCTAAACAGATTTACTAAGCCAATTTAAAAAATAAATTGCACGGAGTTTCATACATTTATTGTAGTCAACAAAGCGTTTTTTAATATCAATTCTGCCAGTGTATGAAACTCCGATTAATGAGCATTAACTTTTAAATTGTTTAAAAGTGGAGGAATTTACATGTGGTCATTCATTGTGAGAAGATTGTTAATCATGATTCCAACAATGTTTCTAATATCTGTAATGTGCTTTATCATAACGGAGTTACAGCCAGGAAGTTTTGCTTCTCAATTTATGGAAAATCCAAATATTTCTCCTGAGCATTTAGTAAGGCTTAATGAGATGTTGGGTTTAGACAAACCCCCTGTTCAGAGGTATTTTATCTGGATAAAAGGTATTATTACAAAAGGAGATTTTGGGTATTCATTTGCCTATAAAAGACCTGTGGGTGAATTAATTTGGGAAAGAATGGGTTGGACGGTTTCAATTGCACTTTTGACTATCATATTTCAATGGATAATAGCTGTTCCTGCTGGAATCTACACATCAATGCATCAATATTCTGTTAGTGATTATATTCTTACCTTTGTAGGATTTTTAGGAATTTCTGTGCCAGTTTTTTTTCTTGCTTTAGTTTTTATGTGGTTAGCTCTGCAAATGGGAGTAACTTCAATAGGAGGTTTATTTTCGGTTCAATATATTGGAGCTCCATGGAGTTGGGCTAAGTTGGTTGATTTGCTAAAACATATTTGGTTACCTATTGTAGTGATAGGATTCTCAGGTCTTGCTGGTTTAATGAGAGTTATGAGGGGTAATATGCTTGATGTTGTCAATGCTCCGTTTGTTACTTCTCTAAAAGCTCGTGGATTAGAAGACAAAGTTGTTAGACGTCATGTAATAAAGAATGCTGTTAACCCCTTAGTAAGTATAGCAGGCATGCAACTGCCTGAAATATTCAGCGGTACAATAATCACATCGATTGTTTTAAATTTACCAACAATGGGTCCCTTTTTTTATAACGCATTGCTAAATCATGATCAATATTTAGTAATGACTTTTTTAATGTTCATAGCCTTTATGACTCAAATAGGAAATTTAATTGCAGACATTGCACTTGCGATGCTTGACCCAAGAATTAGAATCAGTTAACCTATTTAGATTCGGAAAGTTAGGAGGCGACTTTGTGTGAAAGATCAAACTAAAAGAATGGTTAATGCATTCTTTAAAAATAAATTAGGAGTAGTTGGTTTAATAATCCTAATTTTCTTGTATATAATGGTAATCTTTGCAGAATTTATAGCCCCTTATAGTTATATGACTTCAAATAGGAATTATACCTACGCTCCCCCAAGTAAGGTAAGATGGATTCATGAAGGCAAATTCATCGGCCCTTATATACACCCTTTAAAAAGAGAAAGACATCCGGTTACACTTCAACTAACTTATGTAGAAGATACTAGTGAAATAGTTCCGATAAAGTTTTTTGTTCATGGAGACAGTTACAAATTATGGGGAATATTTGAAAGCGACTTACACCTTTTTGGGATTTCTAAAGATACAAATGCATTGTTGTGCTTGTTTGGCACAGATAAATTTGGTAGAGATTTGTTGTCAAGGGTTGTTTACGGTTCTAGGGTTTCTATGACCATTGGACTTGTTGGTACTTTCATAAGCGTGATTATTGGTGCTATTATGGGTGCTATTTCAGGATACTTTGGTGGATGGGTAGATGTAGTTATTCAAAGGCTTACTGAGTTACTTCGTTCTTTTCCACAAATTCCACTTTGGTTGGCTTTGGCAATGATTATTCCCCCGCAGTGGCCGAGTACCATGGTATATTTTGCTATTGTGATGGTTCTTTCGTTCATAGGTTGGATGGGTGTAGCAAGAGTAGTAAGGGGGATGGTTCTTAGTTTACGGGAAAAAGAATTTGTCATTGCAGCTAAAACAATGGGAGCTTCTGGTTTTAAGATAATTACCAAACATCTTATTCCAAACACAATGTCCTATTTAATAGTTGTATCTACACTTTCAATTCCGGGTATGATTTTGGGAGAAAGTTCCATGAGCTTTTTAGGACTGGGTATCAAAGAACCGATGACCAGTTGGGGACTGTTACTAGGACAAGCTCAATCTCTATCTGCTCTTTCTTCTTATCCATGGCTTTTGATACCAGGTATTTTTATCGTTCTAGCTGTTCTATCTTTTAATTTCGTAGGTGAATCTCTAAGGGATGTCGCCGATCCTTACAAAGTGGGTGAAAGAGCATGAAAAATTCAAAAAACATTCTGGAGATAAACAATTTGAAAATTTATTTTAAGACCTTTGAAGGAATTTCTAAGGCTGTTGACAATATAAGTTTTGTACTAAAAGAGAAAGAAACTCTAGGATTGGTTGGAGAATCAGGCTGTGGCAAGACTGTAACTAATTTGGCTATAATGAAGTTACTAAATCCAAAAGCTACCATTCTTTCGGGAGAAATATTATATCAAGATAAAAATATTTTGGAAATAGAAGAGGAAGATTTCAAGAAAGTTCGAGGAAAAGAAATAGGTATGATTTTTCAAGAACCGATGTCTTCATTTGATCCTCTATACACAATTGGAGAACAAATGTACGAAGTTTGCAAAACCCATTTAAAATTATCAAAAACTGAGAGTAGAGATAAGGGAATTGATATGATGAGAAGAGTTGGTATTCCAGAACCTGAAAAAAGATATGAGCAATATCCTCATGAAATGAGTGGAGGAATGTTGCAAAGAGCTATGATTGCATTAAATCTTCTAACTAATCCCAGAATTTTAATTGCAGATGAGCCAACAACTGCTCTAGATGTCACAGTTCAAGCTCAAGTTCTCAATTTAATGAAATCAATTCAAGAAGAATTTGGAAATTCAATAATTTTCATAACTCATGATTTGGGAGTAATCTCTGAAATGGCGGATAGAGTACATGTTATGTATGCAGGAAAGCTTGTAGAAAAGGGCACTACAGAGGAAATTTTTAAAGAACCTAAACATCCGTATACAAAAGGTTTGATGGAGTCAAAAATCAGAAGGGAGTATAAGTCAAAAACGCTACCGTATATTCCTGGAACAGTTCCTTCCCCCCAGCATTTTCCAGATGGATGTAGATTTAATCCACGTTGTAGTTTTGTCAGAAATATTTGTAAAGAAGAAGAGCCCCATGAAATCAATATAGGAAACGATCATTTGGTATCTTGTTGGTTGTATGTGAATGGAGGTAATAAACTTGAAGATAATTAAGGCTAAGAATATAAAAAAATATTTTCCAATAAGAGGGGGAGTGTTTTTAAAAGTTACCGGTTATGTCAAAGCACTAGAAAGTATAAATATTGAAATAAACGATTTTGAGAGTATAGGTATTGTTGGAGAATCAGGATGCGGAAAAACGACTCTTGGTAGAATAATAACGAAGATATATGATCCAACGGAAGGTTCACTTTATTTTTATGATGAGAAAGGAAATGAATATGATGTAACAAATAAGCTTGATAAGTCAATAAAGAGTACTTTTAGAAAAAGTATTCAAATGATCTTTCAAAATCCTTATGATTCTTTGGATCCAAGGTTAACAGTTGGAGAAATAATTAAAGAACCCCTTCAAATACATAGAGTGTTTAAAAATAAAAAAGAAGAAATTGATTATATAAACGAATTATTAGAAAGAGTTGGCTTGAGTGCAACTTATACCACAAGATATCCACATGAATTTAGTGGCGGTCAAAGACAACGAATTGCAATTGCTAGAGCTTTAACCTTAAAACCAAGATTAATTATATGTGATGAACCTACTTCTGCTCTCGATGTTTCAGTTCAAAACCAAATAATCGAGTTATTAAAAGAAATTCAAAACGAGTTTAAAATATCATACCTTTTTATATCTCACAATTTAGATTTAATCCATCATGTGAGTGATAAGATAGTGGTTATTTATTTGGGAAATGCTATAGAAGAAGCACCTGCAGACGAGCTATTTGAGAATCCTCTACATCCTTATACAAAGGTATTAATGAGTTCTATGCCAAGTTGGGATCCAGGGAATAGAAAGTTGGACAAAGTTTTAGTGACAGGAGAGCCTCCAAGTCCTATAAATCCACCATTAGGATGCCCTTTTCATCCTAGATGCACATATAAGATTGATGCTTGCGATAAAATTCAACCGGAGTTGTTGGGAGCAGAACATAAGGTGGCGTGCCATTTATATGATTAAAAAAACAAGATTTGAAAATTTTTGTTCTAAATTAAAGTTCTAAAATAAAAATAGATAATTAGTATTTAATAAGTAATAAGTAATAAGTAATAACAATATATCAATTTTTTAGAATTTCAGTTATTCTTGACTATCTATTACTAATTATTGGTAAATATATAAAAAAAGCTCGTTTTTACCGATTTGCAAAAATAAATGTTTTATGAGATAGTTAAGAAAACAGGTTACAAATTTTTATTGTGGAAGATAATGTATTTACTTTATCACAAATTAGTCACGTCAAATTCTTACTTTACCACCTTAACTATGTTGAGTTACAGGTTGAGTATTTTAAAATTATCAAAAGGAGGTTATTAGGTATGAAAAAGTTTCTCACGTTGTTATTAGTCGGCATTTTAGCTTTAAGTATATTTGCAGCAAATTTTGTCGTTGATGAGATGTTTACCCCCGAAAAACCTAAGCTTGGAGGTACTCTTACGATAAGACTTTCCAGTGCACCTCAATCTTTTAATTATTATGGCACACTAGATAATGTAGCTTATACTATAGCAGGTCAATTTTTAAGAGGACTAGTTGATCTCAATCCTATCACAAATGTTATTGAACCAGCTTTGGCAGAATCATGGGAAACTTCCGAGGATGAAAAAGAGGTAATTTTTCATTTAAGGGATATTAAGTGGAGTGATGGTCAACCATTCACGGCAGATGATGTAATATTCACTATGAATTATTTTATAATGAACAGGTTTGCTGAAGGTAACGAAATTGCAAGATTCACGATCGCCGGAGAACTTGTTAGGTGGGAAAAAGTTGATGATAGAACCGTAAAAGCTTATCTGCCAGAACCTTACGGAGCTTTTTTTAATGTTCTTAGCCATGCTTACATCCTTCCTCAACACAAATTAGAGTCAAAAATTGACAAAAGCGATATGGGATCGGTTAACCGCCTATGGCTAACAAATACACCACCAACTGAATTTGCAGGAACAGGTCCATTTGTTTTAAAAGAATATGTGACAGAGCAAAAAGTTGTTTTAGAGAAAAATCCATATTATTGGAAAGTTGATAAATGGGGTAATAAACTTCCATACGTCAACGAATTAGTTTACATAATTATTCAGGATGATGAAGTGGCAAATGCTCAATTTCTAGCTGGTAAAATAGATTATATGACGGTATCACCAAGAGATTATCCCTATTTAAAGCAAGAAGAAATATCAAAAGGAAAAATACAAGTTTTTAAAGGTCAACCAATAAAACCAACACCCAGTCCTGTACATGTCACATTTAATTTTGATGCCAAAAATCCCGAACTTAAAGAAGTATTCAGGAATGAAAGATTTAGATTTGCAATGGAATATGCTTTAAATAGAGATAGAATAATAGAGGAAGTGTATAATACGTTGGCAGTTTATGGTGGAACTCCAGTTCTTCCAAGCAATAAGTCTTTTTACAATCCAAACATAGAAAATATTAGAAGAAAATATGATTTACAAAAGGCGGGACAAATGCTCGATTCAATTGGTATAAAAGATCGAAACGGTGATGGTTGGAGAGAATTACCCAGCGGTAAAAGATTTGAATTTGTTTTAACAGCATCGAGTGCTCAAGAATTTCAAGATATTGCTTATATATTTTCTCAAGATTTGGAAAAAATAGGAGTTAAAGTTTATTTACAAATACTTGATCCAACTTTGGTTTCACAAACTACACAATCTGGTGATTTTGAAGCAGCACTGGGAGCTTTTGGAAATCAACCCGATCCTCAATTAAGAAAGGCTATTTGGCAACCCGGAAATCATTTGTATTACAATCACCTTTCAACTATGAATAAAGAAACAGGAGAAGTAATATTTGAAGAAATGTTAGATTGGGAGTTAAGAGTTTATGAAGATTTTGAAAAAGCTCAGGTCACAATGGACCAAATATTAAGAAAAATTTATTATGATGATTGGCAAGCACTTTATGCTTATTATGTTCCATTTATATTTGTTTGTAAAGGTATGGAGTTATCCGCTAAACAAGCAAATATCGCAAATTATTTTTTAAATGAAGAAGGAGTTATTGTATATTCTAATGAAACAATATTTAAAAAATAGTCTTTATTGTTAATAGTGAGGGAGATTTTCTCTCTCCCTCACTTTATTCATGACTATCAAGTTTAATGTTGTTAGAAATATATAGACATTGGAGGATTGAAAGATGACAACATTCATTATTAGAAGATTACTCATCATGATTCCAATGATGATTTTAATTTCTGTTATTTGTTTTGTCATTACAGAACTTCAGCCTGGTGATTTCGCCACCCAATATCTTAACAATCCCCGCGTATCTCCTGAACAGGTGATTGAATTGCAAAAATCTTTAGGACTTGACAAGCCTCCTATACAGAGGTATTTTCTGTGGATAAAAGGTATTATTACAAAAGGAGATTTCGGGTATTCATTTGCCTATAAAAGACCTGTGGGTGAATTAATTTGGGAAAGAATGGGTTGGACGGTTTCAATTGCCCTTTTGACTATCATATTTCAATGGATAATAGCTGTTCCTGCTGGAATCTACACATCATTGAATCAGTATACTGTTGGTGATTATATTCTTACCTTTGTAGGATTTTTAGGAATTTCTGTGCCAGTTTTTTTCCTTGCTTTAGTTTTTATGTGGTTAGCTTTGCAAATGGGTGCAACTTCCTTGGGAGGTTTATTTTCAGCAGAATATATGGGAGCTCCATGGAGTTGGGCTAAGTTGGTTGATTTGCTAAAACATATTTGGTTACCTATTGTAGTGATAGGATTCTCAGGTCTTGCTGGTTTAATGAGAGTTATGAGGGGTAATATGCTTGATGTTGTCAATGCTCCGTTTGTTACTTCTCTAAAAGCTCGTGGATTAGAAGACAAAGTTGTTAGACGTCATGTAATAAAGAATGCTGTTAACCCCTTAGTAAGTATAGCAGGCATGCAACTGCCTGAAATATTCAGCGGTACAATAATCACATCGATTGTTTTAAATTTACCAACAATGGGTCCCTTTTTTTATAACGCATTGCTAAATCATGATCAATATTTAGTAATGACTTTTTTAATGTTCATAGCCTTTATGACTCAAATAGGAAATTTAATTGCAGACATTGCACTTGCGATGCTTGACCCAAGAATTAGAATCAGTTAACCTATATAGATTCGGAAAGTTAGCAGGCGACTTTGCAACCAGAATATTCTTTTTGTGGTAACCTAAAAAATAAATTTAGGTAGAATCTATTGTCAAAGATCTTTTACGGAAAGAAGAGTTATCAATTGAAAAAATCATTTGAAATCCAAAACGATTTATAAAGAGGATTTCCTTGATAAAAAATAATTAAAATTGGTTAAAGTAAAATATTATGAAGCGTATTATTTGTAAAATTAATGTGATTGGATTAATAAAAAATAAACAAATAACCAAGTTCTTGAAGACTGAAAAATAAATAAATCAGTAAGTTAAACTTAGTTTTAAGAATACAAATAGATGATAAAATATTGTAGGTGAATTGAGTTGCCTACGATATTTTTTAGTATAGCATCATTTCAAAAATTATATTTAAATTTTGAAAAAGTATTAAAATGCCTTCCCAAGCTTTATCCATCTACGAAACAATGACTAGAAAGGGCCAAAAACTCTATTAGAAGTAATAAAAAATACTATAGTTTTGAACAATAAAACGATTATAATAAAATGTAAATATTACAATGTATCAATATTTTAGAATACATATTATGTTTATTTAGACATTTTAAAGAGGGAGATTTCGAGAGATAAATTTTTGCATTTATAGTTCACATGGAAAAGATCTTTCCTTCCTCTTTTTGTACAAGTATCAATTTCATACAAAAATTAATAATTAACGAAAATTAGATTAAAAGATATTTTTTAATAAGTTAGAATTAAAATTTTTATAAAACCTACGTTTAATAATTTCTAAAGTAATTAATACTTATTTATGAGGAGGTACTTTTGTGAAGCTATTCAACGAAGAAAACAACTGGTATAAAGGAAATCTTCATACTCACACATATTTATCAGATGGTTTGCTATCTCCAAAAGACGTTGTTAATGTTTATAAAGACGAGGGTTATGATCTTATAGCTATAACAGACCATAGAAAAGCTTCAGAATCAAGGGAATATCAAGATTTTTTAGTTCTTAGTGGCATAGAATTAGATGTTAATGATTTTGTTACAAGAAGAGCCTTTCATATTGTAGGAATAGGTTTTGATGGAAATATAGAATATCAAGAGGGTTTATCTGCTCAGGATTTAATAGATATGGTAATACTGGATAATGGTTTGGCTATTTTAGCGCATCCTTCGTGGTCATTGTTAACTCACGAGGATGCCCTTACTTTAAAAGGATACCATGGTATTGAAATTTTCAATACTATTTCAGAAACTGAATCGAATAGAGGAAGCTCAATTGATTATGTAGATACAGTAGCTTCGAAAGGTCTTATAAAACTTATTTTTGCAGTGGATGACACTCATAATTTTTCTGATGATTTATTTGGTGGATATATAATGGTTAATAGCCCATCATTAAACAAAAATGATATTCTCCTCAACATTAAGAAAGGAAATTTTTATGCAACTCAGAGTCCATTAATAAATCAAATAATAGTAGAAAGAGATGAAATATTTGTAGAAACGTCACCTGTTGTTAAAATTTCTTTCATGAGTGATGATTTTTATAACAATAAACGAGTTGTAAAAAGCAAAAGTAATTTTTTGACTAGCGCAAGTTATAAATGTAGTGAAAGAGATAATTGGGTAAGAATAGAGTGCATGGATGATGAAGGTAAAAAAGCTTGGAGTCAGTATATAATAATTTCCGAAAAAAATTAAAGTTAATAAATTGTTTCGATTCTTAAATTACTAAAATAATGAGAAATATCTGTTTACTGAAAATAAAAGCAAATTATATCGAACTAATAACGAATATCTATGAATTTGCAATTTGGAAATAAAAAAGTTTTATGATATTATTAAAACGATGAAAACGTTTACTTTAAGCTTTCCTAGTTAGGTTAAATTGGGAACGTTTTTATACACGTTAGCCAAAGGTATTGATTGTTATTTAGAATCTTCTTAATGTAAAACAAGTGCCATCCTTTTTTGATAATGCTTTCTTACCAAAAGTTACAATTTTTCACCTAATATTTTTTGCTAAAATGTAAAAAGATTTAGATTTGTTGTTTTGGTCATTTTTAAGGTTATTAAATCCGAATGAAATGATCAGTATTATCAGCAATGTATTCGGGTTTAGCATTTCTAACGTCAAAATCTAGAAGCTAGTTTTTTAAAAATAAATATCGCAAATTGTTAACTAGATTAGCTTTATTGTGTTTATTTACAAAAAGTAACCAAAAGCTACCAAAAAATTTTGGGGTTCTTTACATTGAATTTTTACATTGAATAATAATGATAACAACTACTCTCCCTATTTTTTAAAATATATATATAGGCCGATATTACGTCTATATAATGAAGCCTTGAAGTTCAGAATTTGTAAAATGGATATCCCAAATTCAAAGAGGAGGTGTAAAGTATTATGATCAGAAATAAAAAAGTAGTGATTGTTTTTATTGCTGTTCTATGTATGATTGTAGGACTTTTTGGGAAAACTGTTGAATTAGTTTTTTGGACTCATGAAGATCCAAATAGAACCCCTTTGGAAGAAGCCTATATAGAAGAATTTCAAAAAATGTATCCTGAAGTAAAAATTACACGAGTTACCTATCCTTCGTCAAAAATTAAAGAAGTAGTCTTAACAGCTTTTGCGGCTAGAAAGGGGCCGGATATCTTTAACATGGAAATACAAGATGCTTATCCCTATGTTGTGAAAGAAAGAGTTGCACCAGTTGACTTAAAAGCCATTGGCTTAAAAAGTTATGATGAATTACTATCAATGTATGTTGAAGGAACTATGGACCCTGTTATATACAATGGCAAAATTTACGGACTTCCTTTGGAAGTAACCAATTGGTGCCTTTATCTAAACAAAAAATATTTTAGAGAAGTAGGGTTAGACCCTGAGAAAGATTATCCTAAAACATGGGAGGATATTGTAAGTACAAGCGAAAAGTTAGTTATTAGAGACGGAGAAATATTACTTAGAAGAGGATTTGATTTTAGATATCCATACTATTTTACCGAATGGTTACCTCTTGTAGTACAGTTAGGTGGAAGTTTGTTAAGCGAAGATGGTAAAACCGCAATAATAAACGATGAAGCATGGTTAAAGGCACTTCAATTTATGAAAGATTGGGGTCCACAAGGGAAAAATTTAGGATCTCCTACTTATCAGCCTGCTAGAAATGAATTTAATAGAGATAATAATTCAGTAACAATGTGTATGTCAGGACTTTATCAGATCGATAGAATAAAAGCGCAAAATCCTGAATTTTATGAAAGTGGAGAATGGATGGTTGTGCCTTTCCCAGTTTTTGAGAATGCAGTGAATGATGTCAGATGTAATTACTATGGTCATTACTATATGGTAAATGCAGAAAGTTCCAAAGAGAAACAAGAATATGCCTGGAAATTTATTGATTTTATGTTGAGTCACCCAGAGGATTATCTTGTACAAGTTGGTTTAATACAGCCGAAGAACACGTTACTAGACTCTGAAGTTTTCAAAAATTATCCTTATGCAGATGTCTTTATGTCTGATTTAGCAAAATCTCAACCAGTTCCTTTACATCCTAAAGGGCCACAACTAGAACAACTAATTAGAGAAGCTATCGAAGATGTAATGTTAACAAATGTTACTGCAGAACAAGCTCTTGCTACACTCAAAAAGAAAGCGAACGAATTGTTGCAAGAAGATTAAAAAAAGCACAGTCATATAGTATTCGTAGGCGAGCATAAGCTCGCCTACTTTTTAAGGAGTGATTTTTATTAAGAAGAAGACGGGAATAGAGAAGAAAAAAGCAAGATGGGGTTTCATTTTTACAATACCCGCTATTATTTTTTTCTCAGTTTTTAGTTTTTATCCAATTATAAATGCATTTATAACAAGTTTTTATAAGAAAGATCTATTATCTTTATCGAAACCAAAATTTATAGGACTAGGAAACTATAAATATTTAATACATTCCGAATCTTTTTGGAATTCAGTGAAAGCTACGACTATCTTTACTGTAGGAACTTTTATTCCTTTAGTTATTATAAGTTTAATATTAGCTGTATTTATTTCTTCTAGAAAAAGATTTCAGAAATTTTTTCAAATGTCTTATTATTCTCCTGCTTTACTATCTTCAGTGGTTGCTGCAACTATATGGCTTTTAATGTTTGATCCAAGGGGACTAGCAAATCAATTTCTTAATTTTATTTTGAATACACCGGGAAAAGATTATAAATGGTTGACAAGTTCTGGAATGTTAAGGTTGGCCACTATAATAGTATATTTTTGGAAGTATATCGGTTATTTCACAGTAATTTTTGTTACTGGAATTGCAAGTATTCCTCAATCAATTAATGAGGCAGCAAGAATAGATGGTGCAAACAGATGGCAAGTTTTTAGTCGTATAACTCTTCCCCTTATAAAACCTACAACGCTTTTAGTTTCAGTGATGGCGATGACTCAGTGTTTAAAAACATTCAGTACACAATACCTTTTTACACAGTCGGGAGCTCCTTTAAAACCAATTGATGTAATTACTCTCAATATTTACAATACAGCCATTAGAGATCATCAAATTGGTCGTGCTAGTGCCATGAGCATAATATTATTTGTAATAATAATGGTCTTAACCCTTATTCAATTTAGAGTTTCAAAAGCTGAGGAAGTTCAGTACTAAGAATAAATTGAGGTGATATCATGCCAAAACAAAAAAGTTATTTTTTTTCAACTGTAGCTGACATATTAATTTGGATATTTCTTACAGTTTTTGCAATTATAGTTTTAGTACCCCTTGTTTTTATGTTTACAGCCTCTTTTATGCCAGCAAAGGATATCATGTCCATCCCCTATCCTTGGATCCCAAAAACTTTTTATATAAAGAATTATTGGCAAGCATTAAGAGGGAATGACGGAAGTTTTATTTATGTTCGAAATATTTTAAATTCTTTTTTAGTTGCAAGTGTGACTTCAATAGGGACTATCTTGTTGTGTTCGATCACTGGATATGGCTTGGCAAAGTTTCAATATAAGGGAAGAAATTTTATTTTAATGATGATATTAAGCACAATGATGATTCCATTTGAAGCAATAATGATACCTCTTTATCTAATTGTAACTAATTTAGGATGGCAAGATACTTATTGGGCTTTGATAGTACCTTTCTTGATGAGCGCTTTTGGCGTTTTTTTGATGAGACAATTTTTACTTACTTTTCCAGATGAGTTAATAGATGCAGCTAGAATAGATGGCGCCTCTGAAATAGGTATATTTTTTAGAGTAGTTTTACCTAACAGTGTACCTCCAATGGCTACATTAGCTATTTTAACTTTTAGGTCACAATGGGATAGTTTATTATGGCCACTTCTTGTCATTCAGTCTCCAAAAATGAAAACAATTCCACTATATATAGTGCAATTTGCTGAGGAAAAGTTTACCAACGAGGGAGCACTAATGGCAGCGGCTGTAATAGCAAGTATTCCGATGTTAATTCTATTTTTATCATTAACTAAGTATTTTATAGGTGGATCAAATGTATATACTGGAGGTAAAGAGTAAATAAATAGAACACTCAAAGGAAGGAAAAAATATGATTAAATTTGGAACAGGTGGTTGGAGAGCAATAATAGGAGAAGAATTTATAAAGGAAAATGTACTTTTATTGGCTCAAGGATTGACGGATTTAATGTTAGAAGAAAAAGTAGATAAAGAGGGTTTCGTAATTGGATATGATAGGAGATTTTTATCAGACAAAGCTGCTCGATGGATAGCTGAAGTTCTTGCAGCCAATAATATTAAGGTGTATTTTATTGAACAGTACGTTCCTACACCTATGGTCATGTTTGCGGTAAATCAATATAAAACTTATTATGGTGCGGCCGTTACTGCTAGTCATAATCCTTATGACTATAATGGTGTTAAGATAATAACTTACGGAGGTCGAGATGCTAGTGAAAGTGTGACACAGAAAATTGAAGAAAAGATAAATTCATTAAGGAAAGAGCAAATAAAACATTTAGATTTTGAAAAAGGTATTGAATATGGATTAATTGAAAACATTGATCCCTTTAATAATTATATTGATGATATTATTTCAAAAATAGAGTTAGATCCTATTAAAAAGAAAAGATTAAAAATCCTCTTTGATCCAATGTTCGGAGCTTCGACGATAACTTTAAATACAGTCTTCAACATATTGCGTTGTCAAGTTGAACTCATAAACGCTAGACATGATCCTCTCTTTGGGGGAAGAATTCCTTCCCCTAGCTTATTAACATTGAAAACACTTATGAATTTAGTTCCTGAGAAAGGGTATGATTTGGGATTAGGAACTGATGGAGACGGAGACAGATTAGGAATAATCGATGAAAAAGGTGATTTTGTTCATCCAAATGAAACTTTATGTCTTTTGTATTATTACTTTTTAGAATATAAACAAATGGAAGGTGCAATAGTAAGAAATATGACTACAACACATTTATTGGATAGAATAGCTAAATTCTATGGACAAGATTGTTATGAAGTTCCTGTCGGTTTTAAACATATAAGTCAAAAAATGGAGGAAACAAATGCTCTTATGGGCGGAGAAAGCAGTGGTGGAATTGCTTTTAGAGGACATTTAAAAGGAAAAGATGCCACTGTGATAGCATGTTATGTTATTGAAATGATTTGCAATACGGACAAAATGATAGGTGATTTACGTACAGAATTACATTCTAAATTTGGCTATCTTTATTATGAAGAATTTAATATCCCTTTAACTTATGAAGGTAAGTCCACTTTAACAAAAATACTATTTCAAAAAAAGAAACTTCCTTCTTTTGATTTCGAAATTACACAAATAAGATATTTAGACGGGGTAAAAATTTACTTTGAAAATGGTGGGTGGGCTGTGTTTAGATTTTCCGGAACCGAACCTCTTCTAAGACTTTCAACAGAAATGCCTTCTAAGAATGAAGTTTCATCGGTACTAACGACGATGAAAGATTTTATTATTGAGCTTTTAAATTAATAAATCAAAACTAAGCTTTAAATGAATTATTTTTCTATGTTATCTTTCCTTTACTATACTATCGTTACATTGGTAATAACAATATATCCAATTCAAATATCCTTATTTTGAGCTAATTTTCTTTAATATAGGTGATTATTCTTCTTTATCTATATTTTCCTTTGTTTTTCTAATTTGATTTTAATGAAAACTTTATGAGATAATTTGAAGTAGTAATAATATTGTTATTACTTTAAAGCATTGATGAATAATAAAATTACAGATTAAGAAAGAAATATTTTAGATTAAAAACTAAAACGGATAACAAGGAAGGACACTCCTATTAGATCTTGTATTAAAGCTTAAATAAGGGGTTACAATTCCGTTGAGATGGGCTTTTGAAGTAAGTAAGTCTATAAAAAGAAAATAGACTTTTTAATTAACACTCATAACATTCTTAGAGTTTGAAAGCTATTAATAATATATGGACAATATTATTTAAACAAAGGAGAGTTTGTGAATGAACATAGCAGTTTTAGTAAAACAAGTGCCATCTACAGATAACGTCAAGATAGATGAAAACACAGGAACTATGATAAGAAGCGAGTTAGAATCAGAGATGAATCCTTTAGACATGTATGCAGTAGAAGAAGCAGTAAGGATAAAGGAACGATCTTCAAACACAAAAATCACAGTAATATCGATGGGTCCGTTATCTGCGGAATATGCGATAAAAGAAGCGATCTCGATGGGATGTGACGAAGGGGTATTACTAACAGACAGGAAGTATGCAGGTGCAGACACACTGGCTACTGCGTACACTCTAACTCAGTTTTTGAAAGGTAAAGAATTAGATCTAATCTTTGCTGGAGAAAGGGCGACAGATGGAGAAACAGGTCAAGTAGGTCCGATGGTAGCAACACTACTTGAAATACCAGTATTAACCTATGTAAACAAGATAATAGAAATAACGAAAGACGATATAACAGTACAAAGAGCGATAGAGGGAGGAAATGAAATAATTCGAACAACACTTCCGGTACTAATAACGGTAGTAAAAGAAATAAACGAACCCAGACTACCAAATTTAGAAAACAAACTAAGGGCAAAGAAAAGCAAAATAGACATAATAACCAACGAAGACTTAAAGGTAGAAGAAGACAAAATAGGATTAAAAGGATCACCTACAAGAGTAGTAAAAGTATTCTATCCAAAGATATCAAGACAAGGAGAAAAAATAGCAGTGAAAACACCACAAGAGGCTGTAGCGAAGATAAATGACTTCATAAAAGAAAAAGGTGTGATTTCATGAAACAAGAACACACAGGAGTATGGACGATATCAGAGATTGAAGATGGAACCATAAACCCAGTATCCTATGAACTACTAGCATGGGGAAAAGGACTAGCAGAAACCTTAAAAGTTGAATTAACAAGTATAGTACTAACAAACAAAATAAAAGACATAGAAAGCCTGATACACTATGGAGCAGACAAAGTCTACTATGTAGAAAATGAGAAGCTAGAGCATTTCTACCCAGACACATACACAAAGATACTCCACCAACTTGTAGAAGAAATGAAGCCAGAAATAATACTCGCATCAGCTACAACTAAAGGAAGGACACTGATGCCATGTCTAGCGGCAAGATTAAGGACAGGACTAACAGCTGATTGTACAGACTTTGAAATAGAAGAAGAAACAAGGTCACTGATACAAATAAGGCCAGCAATAGGTGGAAATGTAATGGCAAAAATAAAAACAATGACAAGGCCTCAAATGGCGACAGTAAGGCCGAAATCCAAACAGCCATTACCAAAAGACGAAACCAGAAGAGGAGAAATAATAAAAAAAGAGTTTAATGAAGAAATGTACCAAAGCAGATACGAATGGATAAACTACAAAAAAGATGAAAGCATAGACCAACCGATACAACAAGCAGACGTAATAATAGCTGGCGGAAAAGGATTAAGAAGACAAGAAAACTTCAAATATCTAAAAGAAATAGCAGAAAGATTAAATGGAGCAGTAGGAGCGACGCGAGCAGTAGTTGATATGGGCTGGATAGACTACTCCCACCAAATAGGGCTATCAGGAAAGACAGTCAGTCCAAAATTATACATAGCAGTAGGCATATCAGGAGCGGTTCAACACATAGCAGGAATGTCGACATCGAAATACATAATCTCGATAAACAAAGATCCTGAAGCACCTATATTTAAAGTATCAGACTTAGGAATAGTAGGAGATGCCACAGAAATCGTACCGCTACTTGCAAAAGAGATAAAACAAGGTGATAAAAAATGAATGAATACAATAAAGTGACACCTAAAATAGTTGAAGAGATAAAAAAGATAGTAAAGAATGAAAATCTCATAATATACCAAGACGAAGAAAATCTAAAAAGCTACTCAAACGACGAATCAGGAGGAGAATACTACGCTCACATGCCAGATTTAGTAGTAAAACCAGAAACGAAGGAACAAATATCAGAAATAGTAAAACTATGCAACGAAGAACATATACCAATAACTCCAAGGGGAGCAGGAAGTGGGTTAGCTGGAGCGAACATACCAATATATGGAGGGATAGTCATCTCCCTTGAAAGGATGAACAACATAATAGAAATAGACACAAAAAACCTAGTAGCGGTGGTAGAACCAGGTGTAGTAACCAACGACTTATGCCGGATAGTATCAGAAAAAGGATTGTATTATGCTGGATACCCAATGAGTGTAGAAACGAGTTTCATAGGAGGAAACGTAGCAACAAACGCAGGAGGAAGTAAAGTAATAAAATATGGGAATACAGGTCATCACATATTAGGATTAGAAGTAGTAATGCCAGATGGAGAAATAATCGAATGTGGAGGAAAAAGAAGGAAAGACTCAAGCGGGTACAATCTTCTCCACCTATTCATAGGATCGGAAGGAACATTAGGTATTTTCACGAAGATATACGTGAACCTAATCCCTCAACCTGGGAAAGTAGTAGATTTACTAGTACCGTTTAAAAACATAGAAAAAGCGATAGAAAATGTAGCGCCATTAATGACAGAGACGAAAGTATTACCGTCAGCGATAGAGTTCATAGACAAAGAATCGATAGAGTATACATCAAAATACACAGGGATGAAATTGCCATATCAAGACGAAGTAGAGTCGTATCTAATAATACAGTATGAAGGGAACAATATACGAGAAATAGAAGATATATATGAAAAAAGTGGAGTTACGTTACAAAAGAACGGAGCAAAAGATGTATTCATAGCAGATAACAGGACGAATTCAGAAAAGATATGGCGTATGAGAAGGAACTGGTTAGAAAGTTTAAAAGCAATAGATCCCTATGTACCGACAGGAGATGTAGTAGTACCGACATCAAAGATACCAGAAATAATGGCATACATAAACGAGGTATCAAAAGAATATAAAGTGGATATACCTGTAGCAGGTCATGCGGGAGACGGTAACCTACATCCAGCACCCTTAAAACCATCAAAAGTATCGCCAGAAGAATGGAAAGAGTTATCGGAAGAGATATTAGGAAAGATAGCCATAAAAGCAGCGGAAATGGGAGGGGCAATAAGTGGGGAGCATGGGATAGGATTCATAAAGAAAGAATTATTGAAACAAACAAAAGAGAAAGAGTATGCTAGAATGAAAGAGATAAAGAAGATATTAGATCCAAACAATATTATGAATCCTGGTAAGTTGTTTTAGAAGAGAGATTTTCTCAACAAATTCATAGGAGGGATGTAAAGTGAAAAGAAATGTTTTGTTTCTATGTGTTATGGTGTTAAGCATTTTCTCCTTGGCAAGTACCTTATCAATGATCATGGATGTAACAGGCCCATTTTCACAGAATTTCAACCCATTTTTTTCAGGAGGCACAAACTATTCAGCCCGTGGATTCATTTATGAAACTTTATTCTACATAAATGGATATACTGGCGAAATTGTTCCTTGGTTAGCAACTGATTATAGTTGGTCAAATGATTTTCTGGAAATTGATGTTACATTAAGACAAAATGTTAAATGGTCTGATGGTAAAAGTTTTAGCGCTGATGACGTGATGTTTACTTTTGAACTGATTAAGAATTATGCAGCATTAGATAGTGGAGGAATATGGCAAAAGGGATTAAAAGAGGTGAAAAAAGAAGACGACTTTCACGTAAAGTTTGTGATGTCCAAAGTTGATACCTTAATTTACACCGACATTTTTTCTGTTTATATAGTTCCAAAACATATATGGGAAACAATCGCAGATCCGACAAGTTATACAGATAGTAAACCTGTTGGGACTGGACCATATGTTTTAGGACAGTTTACAAGCCAAGTTTATACATTACAGAAAAATCAAAATTATTGGCAAAAAGAGAAGGTTAAAGTAGATACAATTAGGATTCCTGCTTTTACTGGAAATGATGCTGCTCAATTAGCTTTGATGAATAAAGAAATTGACTGGGGCACTTTATTTTTTCCTAATATAGATGAAATCTTTGTCAAAGCTGATCCAGAACATAGGGGTTATTGGTTGCCTGAAGGTAATCCTGTTCTGCTCTTCTTCAATTTAGATAAAGAATTATTTAAAAATCCAGATCTAAGAAAAGCAATAGCTTTAGGAATCGATAAGCTCCAATTGGTACAAATAGGTATGGCGAACTTAGCAACTGTTTCAAATCCTGTGGGAATAAAAGGAGGTTTTTCGTATTTAGAGAACGATAATTTAAAACATATGTGGTATGAAAGAGACGTTGAACAAGCTAAAAAGATTCTAACAAATTTAGGATATAAACTAGGAAAAGATGGAATATTTGCTGATAGTAAAGGGAATAAGTTAAGTTTTGAATTGATAGTACCAGCTGGTTGGACCGACTGGATTGCTGTTTCACAAGTTCTTTCCTCCCAATTAAAACAAATTGGAGTAGATGTTCTTGTTTCACAGGTGGATTTTGGTTTATATCTAGAGAGAATAAAGAACAAGGATTTTGAACTAGCTGTAAGTTGGGTGAATTATGGAATAAATCCATATTTCTTTTATGAGAGATGGTTACATACAAGGAATGCATTTAGTGGAGATAATAGAGGAGGATGGATTAGTTTAACAACAGATTCGCTTTTAGATGTGTTTAGAAAGACTTCGGAGGAAAAAGAAAGAGAACTAGCTATTTCCGCGTTGCAATTAATAGTTCTTCAAGAAATGCCATCTGTTCCTCTGTTTTTCAATCCTACATGGTTTGAATATACAACATATAATTTTGTAGGATGGCCTAATGCTGAAAATCCTTTTGCTTTGCCTACTATTACAGGGATGGACAAAGCTTTCATAATTATGCATTTAGAACCTGTTCGTTAGAATTTATAACTTTTCAGTATATAAACCCGCCCTTTTTGGGCGGGTTTTGGAGGTATTTCATGAAATATTTAAGAGAAAAAATAGTTTTTTTTATAATTGCTTTATTGTCGGCATTGATTATTAACTTTGTTCTTCCGCGCTTAATGCCTGGAGATCCTGCAGAAAGAATATTATTGAAAATGGGAGGAGATATTCAACCTGAAGCAGTTGAGGCGATGAGAATAGCATTGGGTGTTGATAAAGAAACTCCCATTTTGAAACAGTTTTTCTCTTATTTAAAAAACACTTTAACATTTAATTTTGGAATATCTTATTCATACTATCCCGTTCCTGTTAAAGATCTGATACTTGATGCTCTGCCTTGGACTATAGGTCTTGTGGGGATTTCTACTTTAATAAGTTTTGTTTTGGGGACTGCTTTGGGTATTCGAGCTGGATGGAATAGGAATAAGCCGATTGATTCTTTTGTTACTATATCCAGTTTAATAATAAGAGGGTTTCCATATTTTTGGTTAGCTTTAATTTTACTTTATGTGTTTGGATTTTTATTAAACCTCTTCCCCCTTTCAAATGCATATTCTACCCATGAATTTTTAAAAGGTTGGAAGTTTTTTGGAAGTGTAATATATCACGGATTTTTACCTGGATTGACCCTGGTCCTGGCTTCACTTGGGACTTGGATATTAACGATGAGGAATAATATGGTATCCGTACTTTCGGAGGATTTTATCTTAGTTGCTGAGGCAAAAGGATTAAAAGATAAAGATATTATGAATAAATATGCCGCAAGAAACGCTCTTTTACCTAGCGTAACCTCATTTGGGCTTTCTTTAGGGTATATCGTCGGAGGAGCGCTGTTAACTGAGATAGTATTTTCGTATCCAGGAATTGGTTACTTGATGTACAAAGGAGTTACAAGTCAAGATTATCCTTTAATGCAAGCAATATTTTTTATCATTTCTCTTTCAGTTTTAATAGCAAATTTTATGCTTGATTTTGTTTACATGTTCTTAGATCCAAGGACAAGGGGTTGAAAATAATGGTTCGAAGGTTGAACAAAAAAGCAATAGTTGGTTTGTCGATATTTTTCTTTTTTGTAGTAATTGCCTTTTTTGCTCCTTTTCTAGCTCCCTATGATCCAAATGAATTTGTTGGTATCCCCTACAGCAGACCTACATCCGAACACATTTTAGGTTTAGATAGGATGGGAAGAGATATATTATCTCAATTAATATATGGAACGCGTCTTTCTCTAATAGTGGGATTAACAACTGGAACTTTAATGACAACTATATCTTTGCTGATAGGTATGACAGCAGGATATTTTGGTGGGCTCGTTGACAGAATACTATCGACTATAATAGATGTATTCATGGTAATTCCAGGGTTACCTTTAATGATAGTAATAGCTTCATATATCAGATTTAGAGGAGTTGTACCAATTATTTTGGTTATATCATTTACAAGCTGGGCACCAGGGGCAAGAGTGATAAGAGCTCAAACTTTAACTATGAGAAATCGAGAGTTCATACTAGCTTCTAAAATCACTGGAGAAAAAAGCAGGCGGATTATTTTTTCGGAAATTATGCCTAACATGTTATCTTTGATTTCCTCCAATTTCTTTGTGGCTTGTTTAACAGCCATTGTAGGAGAAGCGTCTTTGGAATTTCTTGGATTTGGTGATGTAAGCGCAATAACTTGGGGAACTATGTTATATTGGGCTCAAAATAGTAGTGCTTTATTAAATAACTCTTGGGGCTGGGTTTTAGCACCTGGAATAGCTATAGCAACTTTAGGGGCTAGTTTTGCTTTGCTGAATTTTTCTATAGATGAGTTAACTAACCCTAAATTAAGAGGGGTGTAAAACTTGCTTTTAGAAGTTAGAAATTTGAGTGCAGGATATAAAAGTCAAGGAAAAGAGATAGAGGCTGTAAAAAATGTTAGTTTTAGTTTAGATGAAAACGACTTTTTAGGAATTGCAGGAGAATCAGGTTGTGGAAAATCGACTTTACTTTTTTCTATTCTCAGGCTTTTAAAAAGACCAGGAGAAATTTTTGATGGAGAAGTTTTCTTCAAAGGTGAAGATATACTCAAGATGGACGAAGAAACACTTAGGAAAAAAAGATGGAAAGAATTCTCCCTTGTGACACAAAGTGCTATGAATGCTCTTAATCCAGTTTACAAAATAAAGGATCAAATTATGGATGTTATTCTTGAACATAGTGATTATACAAAAATTGAAGCCTTAGAAATAATTGAAAGAGTTTTACAAATGGTGGGAATTCAAAAAGAAAGGATGGATAGCTATCCCCATCAATTATCAGGGGGGATGAAACAAAGAGTGGCCATTGCTATGGCTCTAGTTTTTTCTCCATCACTTGTAGTAATGGATGAACCAACAACCGCTCTTGATGTTGTTGTTCAAAGATCAATAATGGAACAAATAGATGAAATAAGAAATACAAACAAATTTTCAATGATTTTTGTTACCCACGACATATCTTTATTGTTTGAGATATCAAAAAGAATAGCAATTATGTATGCAGGTGAGCTGGTGGAACTTGGTCAAACAAAACAAGTTTATTTAAATCCACTTCACCCTTATACAAGTGGATTGATAAATTCATTTCCAAAGTTAACAAAAGAGACTAAAGAGTATAAAGGAATTCCTGGTAAAATTCCAGATCTTTCAAAACCCATAATAGGTTGTTCTTTTAAAGAGCGATGCCAGAATAGAAAAGAGTTGTGTAACACAAGGCCAGAATTTAAAGAGGTAATTCCAGGTAGGTGGGTAGCTTGTCATTTTCCCCTATAATTTCTTTTGAAAATATAACTAAAAAGTTCCCTGTTAGAAAAGGATTTAAAGTTCAATATGTTCATGCTGTTCGGGATGTTTCTCTCGATGTATTTCCAGGAGAAATTATTTCAATAGTCGGAGAAAGCGGGTGTGGGAAAACAACTCTACTTAGATTATTATCTAGAATCTATGTAGAAGACGAAGGAAAAATAGTTTATGGTAGTGAAATTGTTCCAAAAAAATTTAAAAGAAAAGAAGAATTAGAGTTTCGTAGGAAAGTTCAGATGATATTTCAAGATCCTTTCTCATCTTTAAATCCTGTGAAAAAAGTACATCAAATTTTGGGAAGGCCACTGGAACTACAGAAGTTGAATAACATAGATGAAAGAATATATGAAGCGCTTGAAGAAGTTGAGCTCACGCCCCCTAAGAATTTTATTAATAAATATCCGCATGAACTGTCAGGAGGAGAAAGGCAACGAGTTGTTATTGCAAGAGCAATAATTACAAAGCCTTCTGTAATATTGGCTGACGAACCAACTTCGATGTTAGATGTTTCGATCAGAGCTGGTATAATGAAGCTTATGTTGAAGATTAGAGACGACTTTAATACAACATATTTGCATGTCACACATGATTTAGCTGCTGCAAGGTACATTTCTGACAGGGTTGCGGTTATGTATGCTGGCATGTTGTTAGAAGAATGCACAGCGGACGACATCGTTTTAGAGCCACTACATCCATATACACAGCTTCTTAGGAAAGCTGCTCCAGATCCAGATAGATTAGTTTCTGAAAAGCTTGGATATACAGGAGAAGTTCCGAATTTGATCACTCCACCGAAAGGATGTCCATTTGAACCAAGATGCAAGTATGCAATGAAAAAATGTAAAAATTTTGTTCCTCCTTATTTTAGAGTAAACAAAAGAAAAGTAAAATGCTTTTTATATGAGAAAAACAATTAAATATATAGCTATTAAGTATTTGAAGTTTAAATGTTCTTTCAGACAGTGATCATGAGCGAAAGCAAAGTGTATTTCGAAAAATAAATACAGTAAGACATTTTTTAACCTCCTTACAGGATAACAGGATAATATATTTGTGTGTGGAATATGGAATCAAATAGATTATTTAAAAGGGGTGAATATATTATGTCTTGATTTAAGGGATATAAGATAGAGAAAGTTAAAGTTAAAGTTTCTTAAAGTAATTTTCATAAATTTTTAGGAGGGGAAAAAGATGAAGAAAATTATTTCAATGTTACTCATAGTTATTATTGCTTTATTTGGTTTTTCTAAACAAAAAGAAGGAGGAACTTTGTTAATTGGTATTGAAACAGAACCAATAGGTTTAGATCCGACTATAGTTACAGCGTTTTCTTCTTTTAGAATATTAGAAAATGTTTATGACGGGTTATTGAAATTTGATGAGAATATGAATTTAGTTCCAAATATAGCTGAGAAATACGAAATTCCCAGTCCTGATACAATAATTTTTACAATAAGAAATGATGTGTATTTCCATAATGGCGAAAAACTAACAATAGAAGATGTGCTTTATACTTTTGAACGAATTATGGATGAAAAAGTTGGTTCTCCTGCAGCCGCGTATTATTCAGAAATAGAAAGTGTGCAAATTTTAGATCCAAATACAGTATGTTTCAAATTGAAAGTTCCAATGGCTAGTTCTATAATTATCAATTTTGCAAGTGTAAATAGTGCAATAGTGTCTAAGAAATTTGTTCAGTCTGGTAAAAATTTGCAGTTGGAAACAAATGGAACAGGGCCTTTTCTTATTTCTGAGTTTGTTCCAGGTGATCATATAACTTTGAAAAAAAATCCCAATTATTTTATTCCCGAACAACCTTATTTAGATCAGATTATTTTTAAAATAATTCCTGAAGAAATATCGAGATCTACAGCATTAAGAAATGGTGACGTAGATTTAATTGAAGTCAAAGAACCTCTAACATTAAGATCCCTTGAAAGTCCCAAGTATAAAATATATCGTCAACCAGTGTTAAGTTATTATCTTTTAGGTTTCAACACTAAAAGGAAACCATTTGATAATTATTTAGTGCGTTCTGCCTTGAGTATGGCGATAAATAGAGAAGAAATTATTAATATGGTTGCTTTTGGTGAAGGTACAATTACAGGACCTTTAAATCCCACAGTTAAGCCTTGGGCTTTAACTCCAGATAACTTTGAAGAATATGAATATAATCCTGAGAAAGCTAAGAGAATTTTAGCTGAAGCTGGTTATCCTAATGGTTTTGAATTTAATATTCTTACTTCAAGTAGATATAGTTTTGATAAAATAGCTCAGGTTGTTCAGTCTCAATTATCAAGAATAGGAATAAAGGTTAATATTGAATTAGTGGAATGGGGTATCTTCATTAGTAGATGGGGAAAAAGTGATTTTGACTCTTTTATTTCTTTAAATGCTGGCTCAATAGATCCTGATGTTCAATTTTATAGGACCTTTCATTCTGGAGGCTCAACAAATGTATTTTTGTATAGTAATGATATAGTAGACAAGTTATTAGAAGAAGGCCGAAAAGAAATAGATATGTTAAAAAGAATGCAAATTTATAATCAACTGCAATATATTTTAGTAAAAGAAGCACCTGTTTTATTTTTGTATTCTCCAAACGTTTTATACGCTAGTCAAAGTTTTGTGAATGGTTTTAAGCCCCTTGCCAATGAAAGTTTAATTTTCCTAAGAGAAACTTGGATTGATAAATAAAAAGTGGAGGAACGTCCATGAGCTTTAGTTATTTAGTTCGCAGATTATTACTGTCTATTCCAACCATTCTAATTGTAACAGTTATTGTTTTTGTTTTGGTAAGGCTTGTACCAGGTGATGTAGTTGATCTAATCATTGGCACTCAAAAATTTTTATCTGAAGAACAAATACTTAAAATGTACGAAGATTTTGGACTTGATAAGCCTATATTTGTTCAGTATTTTATTTGGATGAAAAGCATGCTTTCAGGAAATCTTGGTATTTCACTTAGAACTGGGGAAGACGTTGCAACTATGTTGTTGCAACGTCTTCCTGTTACTTTGGAATTAGCTTTTTTATCAATATTTGTTAGTATAATTATAGGGATACCGCTTGGAATTATATCTGCACGTAAGAAAAATACCTTTGTAGATAATTTAATTAAAGTTGTGGGCCTTGTTGGATTGTCTTCACCGGCTTTTTGGATAGGGACTATTTTCATAGTTATATTTTCATTTTATTTTGAAAGTTTCACAATATTTGGATATGTAGCTTTTTTTGAAAATCCAATGAAGAATCTCCAAGTTTTTTTGTTACCATCTTTTACATTAGGATTAATGATAGCTGCCCAAATTTTAAGAATAACAAGAACCAGTATGATAGAATCGCTTTCAATGGATTATGTGAAAGTAGCATATTCCAAGGGTCTTGGTAAAAATAAAGTAATCTATAAGCATGCTTTTAGGAATGCCTTGTCTCCAATAATAACAGTAACAGGAATTCAATTAGGATATTTATTTGGCGGAAGCATAGTTATTGAAAATATGTTTGCTCTTCCTGGATTAGGTAGATTATTACTGCAATCCGTAAATCAACGTGATTACCCAGTTATTCAAGCTATAATTTTGTTTATCGTAATTGTTATTATCATTTTGAATCTTTTAATAGATTTTATTTATACAATAATTGATCCGCGTATCACTTTGGGGTGAAAGGAAGTAAGTATATGAAAAGATTTCTAAAAAACTTTATCAAAAACCCACTTAATATGATTAACCTGATCATTATATGTGCATTAATTTTTGTATCATTCTTTCCTAGTGTTATTGCTCCTTATAATCCTTTAGAAATGGATTCTAGAAGCATTTTAGAACCTCCAAGTTTCACTCATTTTTTTGGAACTGATCAATTTGGTAGAGATGTTTTTTCTAGGAGTATTTATGGAATACAAAATAGTATGATAATAGCTTTAAGTTCAATGATAATTTCTGCTTTGTTAGGTACCCTTTTAGGAATCTTGTCTGGTTATTATGGAGGATGGATAGATCAAGTCATATCGAGAATAATTGACGCTTTTTTCGCTTTTCCTTCTTTGGTTTTAGCGTTGTTTATAGTTGCTTTATTTGGATCTTCAACTTTTAATTTAATAATAGCCATTGGAATTGTTTATATACCGATTTTTGCAAGAACTTTACGAGGAGCAACAATTTCGATTAAAGAATTAACGTTTGTTAAAGCATCAAAAGTTGTAGGGAAGAATAACTTTAAAATTATGTGGACTGTCGTTTTTCCTAACGTTTCTTCTATTTTTATCGTTACTTTTACGACGAATTTTTCAACTGCTATATTGACTGAGGCTTCTTTGGGATTTTTAGGTTTGGGTGTGCCTCCTCCTGAACCGACGTTGGGGGGGTTAGTAGGTCAAGGTACAAATTTTATTATTGCTGCTCCATGGTTAACCCTGCTTCCAGGTTTACTTATCGCAGTTATTGTTTTGAGTATAAATATCTTAGGAGATGGATTAAGGGATGTTTTAGATCCAAAGTTTCAAAAATAAGCCCGTTTTAAAATATACCGAAAATTTTTTTAAAAAATGATTTTAATTTTAAATCTGAATGAAATTCCACACATATACTTTCTTTCGGTATCCAGTATAGAGAATATGGTAAAGAATTTCCTAATTGATAATAATTGAAGTTTAGAGAGGATTTGTTAAAAATGAAGAGGAGGGGGAAATAGACGTGTATTTACCAGAAAATATGCAAATTTCTGAACAAGGCATTCTGAAAATTAGCGGAGTAAGTTGTGTTGATTTAGCTAAAAAATACGCAACTCCCCTGCTGGTATTAGACGAAGTACAAATAAGAGACAATATTAATAAATTTAATGAAGCTTTTATCAAAAGTGGTTGCGAGACTTTTTTTATTGCTTATGCTTCCAAAGCTTTTTTAAATTCAGAAATGTGTAAAATTATCGACGATGAAGAAATAGGTCTAGAAGTTGTTTCTGGTGGAGAGTTATATATTGCACTTAGAAATAATTTTCCTTCCAAAAAAATTTATTTTAATGGAAATAATAAGTTGGGCGAAGAAATTGAAATGGCAATAAAAAATGACGTATCCACAATTGTAGTTGACAATGAAGAAGAATTATACAAAATTAATAAAATTTCAAAAAAATATGGTAAAAAGACTCGGATTCTGTTAAGGATTATTCCTAAAATTAATCCTAACACTCATAAGTATCTTTCGACAGGGCAGATAGATTCTAAATTTGGGATTCATTCAGAAGATTTATTGAAAGTAACCAAGAATATTAAAGGTTTAGATAATTTAGAATTGAACGGTATACATTCTCACATTGGGTCTCAAATAAGTGAACCTATGTATTATTTAAATCTTGTAGAAACTTTTTTTGACTCTTTGATAACTCTAAAAGAAAGAGAGAATGTTGTTTTAAACGAAATAGATATTGGTGGTGGATTTGGAATCTCCCATTCATCTAATGAAAAATCGATAGATATTTTTGAAACAATCAATAAAGTTGTAAGTTGCGTAAAAACTCTGACAAAGAAGTTCGAGTATCCTATGCCGAAAATAAGTATAGAACCTGGAAGATCAATAATTTCTACAGCCGGCACCACTCTTTATACGGTGGGTTCTATTAAAAAAAGTGCTAATAAAAAATATATAATAGTTGACGGTGGTATGACTGATAACATCAGACCTTGTTTGTACGATGCAAAGTATCAAGTCTATGTAGCAAATAAAATGAAAGAAGTTGAAAATTTTGAAAAAGTTACAATAGCAGGTAGAGCTTGTGAATCTGGAGATATTCTCATAGAAGAAACCAGTCTTCCCAGATTATCTGTAGATGATTTATTAGCTATTCCTTTTACAGGTGATTATACATACTCTATGTCCAGTAACTATAATGGATTTCTAAGACCAGCTATTGTATTAGTAAATGAAGGTAAACACAAATTGATAACGCGCCGAGAGGTTTACGAAGATTTGGTAACAAAGGATATTACAAACAATATTTGGCAAACTTTTTAAGTTATTTGCTGAAGATCTAAAGAGGAGTAAAGTGTAATGCATAAAAAACTTTTTTATGAGTTCATTTATTCTTCTTGAAAGGTGGAAAATAGAGCTTTGTTTGATCCAAACTTCTGGATTGATAGGATGCAAGAACCTAAAAAGATTATGTTTGAACCAAAGGAACAAGTACTATTAGTTAAAGAACCGCCATAAGAATGCAAAAAATCATTTAGAAAATGATTATTATAATTTTGAAGAATGGGAGAATCAGACTTTTTAGACAAATTATCTAGTGGCGATTTAATTTTCGGGAGGGGAGTTAATTTGGAGATAGTTGATATTAAAGTTAAACCTTTAAACTTAAAGTTAAAAAGTCCCTTTATAACTGCTGCGGGACCGTTGAATGAAGTAAAAAACGTTTATGTAGAAGTTCATACAAATAGTTCACTAATCGGAATTGGAGAAGCCGCTTTCGAGCCGAGAGTTACTGGTGAAACTCAGGAAAGCATTATATCAGTGATCAATGAATATATTAAGCCGGCTATATTAGGCGAAGATCCTAGGGATATAGAAAAAGTTGAAGAAAAAATTTCAAAAGCTATACACGGAAATGAAAGCGCTAAAGCAGGTGTAGATATTGCTTTATTCGATATTTTAGGTAAATGCTATAATGTTCCATTATATAAACTTCTAGGTGGTTATAAAAACTCTCTTGAAACAGATTTTACCATAAGTTTAGATGAACCGGAAAAGATGGCATATGACGCAAAGGAAGCCGTTAAAGAAGGTTTTAAAATATTAAAAATAAAGGTGGGAGTTGATTCTACTAAAGATTACCAAAGAGTTAAAATGATTAGAGAAAATGTTGGTGATGATATTAAGATCAGGCTTGATGCTAACCAGGGTTGGTACGTTAAAGAAGCTGTATTTCTTATGAAAATGCTGGAAGAATATAACATTGAATTATTAGAACAACCTGTAAAAAGTTGGGATATTGAAGGATTAGAATATTTGAAAAATGTTCTTTTATTGCCAGTAGTTGCTGATGAATCAGTTTTTACTGTGTATGATGCTTTGAATATAATTAAATTAAATGCAGCAGATATGATTAATATAAAACTAATGAAGTGTGGAGGTATTTACAATGCAATAATAATAAATAAAATCGCTGAAGTTGCTGGCATTGAATGTATGATTGGTTGCATGATTGAGTCTAAAATATCTATTACCGCTGCTGCTCATTTTGCAGCAGCCTTTAAGAATGTTACAAAAGCTGATTTAGATTCGCCTTTATTTTTTGAATCAGATCCTGTTGCTGATGGTATAACTTATGATTCAGGAAAGGTTATTTTGCCTAACTCTCTGGGCCTTGGAATTTCAAAAAGAATTTTATAATTTTTAATATTTGGAAATGAGACTTTGTTTGTATAAATTATGAATTTAGTATGAATTTAGTATCAATAGTAAAAAGTTTGTGTCTTCTGGAACTAGCAATTTAAAGATTAAAAGGAGGTATTTTTTACCTTGAATTCTGTTTTGAAAAATATGAATCCATCATTGAAAAAATTGTTTTATGAAGGAAAAAATATAGAATATGAGTGCTCAAGAATGAAGATTTGTTGTAACAATTATGAAAATTTTTTCGCTGATAATTCTTTCAGTGATTATTTTATTTTAGTAGATAAACCCTCAAAAGCGGATTTAACAATTAAAGAAGTTATTTTTTCTTCTATAGAAGAACTTAAGAAATTTTTATATGAAAAGAAGTTTGAGCTCAGCGTAGAAGATTTAAATCAAGATGGTTACATGTTGAAAGTACATGAGCATAAAAGAGAAGTTAGTATTGGCTCGACATCGAAGCGGGGTTTTTTTTACGCTGTGCAAACTCTAAAAAAATTGATCAACACTAAAAATAAATTATTTCCTATAGTTGAAATCATTGATTTTCCTTCTTTTAAATTAAGAGGGGTCATAGAAGGTTTTTATGGTGAAACTTGGAGTCATAAAAATCGTGTGGATATAATAAAATTCTGCGGTGAGAATAAAATGAATGTTTATTGGTATGCCCCAAAAGACGATCCATACCATAGAGAAAAATGGAGAGAACCATATCCACTCGAAGAAAAGGAAAGAATATATGATTTGATAGAGGTGGCAAAAGAAAATTATGTGGATTTTGTGTTCTGTGTTAGTCCCGGTCTAAGTATGAAATTTGGCGATGAAAAAGAATTTTCTTTGTTGTGTAATAAGTATGAAGAAATTCTTAGTAAAGGAGTTACAAATGTTGCTATTTTGTTTGATGATATACCTCAAAAGTTGGAACACGAGGAAGATGACAGGATGTTTAATAATAATTATGGGTTAGCTCAGGCATATGTAGCAAACAAATTGTATGACTTTTTAAAAAAGAAAAATTCAAAAGCAAGATTATATTTTTGTCCTACGGAATATTGGCAAAAAGATGATTCTCTTTATAGAAAAACTATAAAAGAAAATTTGCATTCAGATATAGTAGTAATTTGGACAGGAGATGGAGTATTTTCTCGTAAAGTTAGTAGAAAAAATGCAGACGAGATTTCTAATCAATTTGGACATAAGTTAATATTATGGGATAATTATCCAGTAAACGACGCCGATGAAGGGAAATTATTTTTAGCGCCATTAACAAACAGAGAAAACGACCTTTATAAATCTATAGAAGGAGCTATGGCCAATCCTATGAATCAGCCCTATGCTTCGATGATTGCTCTGCAAACTATATCAGACTATCTTTGGAATTCTGAAGCTTATAATCCGTGGATTTCATGGGAGAAAGCAATATTAAACATAGCAGGTGAAGATTTTTCAGAAGAATTAAAATTGTTCAGTGAAAATTTTCTTAAATCGCGCTTATTTGAAGGAACTTCTTTTAGATTAAAAAAACTAATGAAAGATTACAAGGATGATCCTTTAAATAAAAATAGAGAGCTTGTAAGTTATTTAGAAAACTTATCAAGACTTGAAGAAAAGTTGAGTAAAATTAAGGTTAAAAAATTTTATGAAGATATTGAGCCATGGCTTACTAAACTCTCAGAACTTTCAAAAATAGCTATAAAGATAACTACTTCTCCAGAATCAGAAAAAGTACGATTAAAAAATGAAGGTGAAATAAGAATCAAAGAATACGAAAATTATTCTGTATGTGGGGATATTTTAGATGAATTTATTAGAGAGATATAAAAGATTTTCTTTAACTCTATTTTATTGAAGAAAGGTGAGGAATTTGAAAGAGATAAATGCAAAAATTTTAGATGACATAGTGCTTTCCGGGCTGAATGATGTGTACACAGCCGCTTCTCTCTTAGTTGGGAAAGGAGAGAAAATTCTATTTAGAGATTTTTTTGGTACAAAGGACGAAATAGAAAAACTTACTCAGGAGGACATTTTTGATTTAGCTAGTGTAACAAAAGTTGTTTCGACTGCTACCGCTATAATGAAACTCATTGATGACAAGAGGATAGACTTAAATGATAAAATTGGTGATTATTTAAATGTTTCAAATAGAAAAGCTGAAATTACAATTTTTGAATTATTAACCCACACCTCTTTAATGCCGCCCTATTCAACTCTTTGGAAAGAATATAGAGGTCAAGAACTTCTTGAAAAGTTAATTCAGATTCAACCTCAAAAAGGACCAGATAAATGTTATGAATATTCCTGCCTAAATTTTATTACTTTGATGAAGATTGTTCAAGAAGTTACTCAAATGAATTTCAAAGATTATATAGAAGAAATTTTTAAAGAATTAGGAATGAAAAATACTTGCTATAATCCTGTTGACAAAGAAAAAGCTGTCGCCACTTCTATAAGAGATGGGAAAAGGCTTCAAGGAGATCCTGATGACGAATTAGCGTATTATTTAGGTGGAGTTAGCGGTAATGCGGGTCTTTTTTCAAATGTAGATGATTTAAGAATTTTTATTTATAGTTTGTTGAGAGGTAAAATTGTCTCTGAGAAAACAGTGGATTTATTTACAACAACAGTTGTAAAAAAAGGTGAGAACGTAACTCATATAGCGTGGATGGCTCCTCCTGCTGTTGGATGTCAGTATTCTCTTGATAGTTCAGGATTTGGGCATAATGGTTTTACAGGAACTTCTATTTGGATTAGAAAAGATGGTTTGTTTTCTATATTTTTGACAAATTCAGTCTATTATGATAGGTATTTAAAAAAACCCGAATTAAACGTAATAAGAAATAAGGTAAACAATGTCGTTTTTAGAGAAAGCTAAGAATACGAACAGTTCAAAAATGTTTTTTCAATTTTTTAAATAAGGGGATAATAAATATGTATGTAGTTGGATTGATGTCAGGTACGTCAGTTGACGGAATCGATGTGGCTTTAATAGATATCAGTGAAAAATGTGCAGAGGAATTAAATGTAAAGGTTGTAAATTTTATTAACAAACCTTACAATAATGAAATAAGAGAAAAAATTTTAGAATGCTGCGATCCAAAAACTAGTAGCGTAGACAAGATATGTAGAGTGAATTTTGAGTTAGGGGAATTATTTGCCAGTAGCGTAAAGGAAGTAGTTTCTTTATCGAGTTTAAAACTACAAGATATACAACTAATTGGATCTCATGGTCAAACGGTTTATCATGATGTTGAAAATGATTTCATCTCAAGTCTTCAAATAGGAGAAGCTGCTGTAATTGCTCAGCGAACAGGAATAACAACTGTTAGCAATTTTCGAGCAAGGGATATTGCTGCAGGTGGTCAAGGAGCACCCTTGGTACCATATGTTGATTATATTTTATTTAAAAGCCCTGAATTTAGTCGGGTACTACAAAACATTGGAGGAATAGGAAATTATACTTATATTCCTAAAAATGCAAAATTAGACGAAATTCAAGGTACAGATACTGGACCAGGTAATATGTTGATAGATGGGGTTGTGCAAATATTGACTAATGGAGAAAAGACTTTTGATAAGGATGGAGAAATCGCTAAAAAAGGTACAGTATCGATAGAACTACTTAACGAATTAAAAAAACATCCATTTATACTCAAAGAAGCTCCTAAGACCACGGGAAGAGAAGTTTTTGGTTTGAACTACGCAAAGGAGATTGTGAATAAAGCAAAAGCTTTAAAGTTAAAAGATGAAGATATTGTAGCTACTGTTACAAATTTTACTGCTTTCACTATCGTTGATGCATATTGTAGATTCATTGGGAATAAAATCGATCAAATTATCATTTCTGGGGGTGGTGCTTACAATCCATCTCTAGTCGAAACGATAAAATCATACGTAAAAAATTTATTAGGAAATGATATATCAGTAATGCCTCTTGAGCGTTTAGGATATTCTAGTGATGCTAAGGAAGCCGTAGCTTTTGCAGTTTTAGCTTATCAAACATATAAAGGTCGTTATAACAATGTTCCTCAAATAACAGGGGCAAAAAGTTATGTAACACTTGGAGACATAACACCAGGATTTGCTCTTTAAAGTAAGTCACTACTTACTCAAAATGTGCAACCCAGTCGTTAGTCGTCATTGACTGATGGAGTTAATTTCGTGGTGGAATTTGAGAAAAATGAAGAAAATGCTAAAATATAAAATGTAATGAAATATTTAGTTTCAATAAAATTTTTAATTTAAACAAATTAAAAGATATCCTATTTTTTCAAGTTAATAGGTTTTTAAATTTCTTAAGGAAATTCAATTGCTTTAAAAGAAAGGAGGACTGTCAAAAAATTGACAAACAATCATGCTTAGTGATGAACTAAAGATGTTAGTAGAATTTATGGGGGTAAACTTATTAAAAAAGGATAATCAAACAAAACTTGAAGAACTTATTTTTAGTAGGATTGAAAGCAAGGACGATTTCTACTATATTAATCAATATCTTAAAACTATAGAAAATTATAGTTTACGCAAGTTTTTATTCTCAAAATTATTAAAGAGTTATTTTGAGAAGTTTAATTTGGTTTACGAAGGAAATGTTTTACAATATGGTGAAGAAAAAATAAAATTGGATATAGATAATGACATTTTTGATTCACTAATTGATTTACTAGAAGAAACTGAAGTAGACGGAGAAACTTTGTTTTATTTATTTTCAGATGATTTAGGAAAAAGGGTGGAAGTATTAAAAACATTGTTAAAAGATAGATCGAAAAAACAGTGGTCTGAGGAAGAATTGGTAAGCTTTTTAAATAATCTAACGCCTTTGACTAAAGAGTTTTTAAAATTAGTAACAGAAAAAGGGAAAATAAAAACTGAAGATATTACACAAATCCTTGATTTAAAAAGCAAAAAATCAGTTTCTGCATTAGTTAGTGCAGTATCGAGAAATGCACCTATAGATAAAGAAAAATTAATATTCAAAGATAATGATTATATAACAATCAATGAAAAATATCGAGATAAGATTTATCGAATATTTAATAAATAAAAAACGGGAGATTTAAAAACGAATCTCCTGTTTTTAAATTGGTGGGTGCGGTAGGGATTGAACCTACGGCCTCTTCCGCGTCAAGGAAGCGCTCTCCCACTGAGCTACGCACCCTCTTTTATTTACTAAATAAAGTATAACATAAAATTTGCGCAGTGTCAATATTATTTGAGATATTGTTAGTTTACCTAACAATGAAATTTTTTTCATTATTATGAAAATTAACTATAATTAACTATAAAAACATCTAGATCGCTCTAGTTTGTGCGGAGTATTTTTTTTCAAGTTCTGAAAATAAATAAAAACAATGTAAAATAGAAATGTAAAGTATTATAAGTTTCACATAATTATCTACTTCGTGCCTTTATAATATTAAATTAACGTTATTTGGAGGTGGTTTCATTATGAAATTTAAAGGATTAACTATTGGGGTTCCCAAAGAAATTATGGAGGGTGAAAATAGAGTTGCAGCCATTCCAGAAACAGTTTCAAAAATGATAGATGAAGGTGCCAGAGTGATCATTCAATCGGAAGCGGGAAGGGGCTCACATTTTGATGACATTGATTACAAGCAAGTAGGTGCAGAAATAGTAGAAAACGCAGAGCAAGTTTATCAAAACTCTGATATTATCTTAAAAGTTAAAGAACCTTTATTTAACAAGGAATTAAATAAGCATGAAGTAGATATGATGAAAAAGGGACAGTATTTAATTACTTTTCTTCATCCAGCTTCTCCAGAAAATCATACAATGATAAAAAAACTGGCTGAAAAAGGGGTTATTAGTTTTACTTTAGATAGTATTCCTAGAATCTCAAAAGCTCAACAAATGGATGCATTAACTTCAATGAGTACAGTTGCAGGCTATAAAGGATTTCTCATGGCGGCAAATTATTTACCAAAGTTTATACCTCTAATTACTACAGCAGTTGGAACTATAAAACCAGCGAATGTTTTGGTAATAGGTACAGGTGTAGCAGGTTTACAAGCATTAGCCACTGCTAAACGATTAGGAGCTATCGTTTATGCTATTGATGTACGTTCTGATGCAAGAGAACAAGCTCAAAGTTTAGGGGCTAAAATAATTGATGTGGGTATACCTGAAGAAATAGCAGTTGGAAGTGGCGGATATGCAAAAAAATTGCCAGATGAATGGTTAGATAAAGAAAGAAGTATAATTAAAGAGCATATCTCAAATTTTGACATTATTATTTTAACGGCTCTCGTACCGGGTAAAGTTGCACCAATACTAATCACAAGGGATATGGTAGAATCTTTAAAAGGAGGCTCAGTAATAGTTGACATATCAATTGATCAGGGAGGTAATTGTGAATTGACCGAACCTGGGAAAATAGTCAAAAAAAATGGGATTACAATTATAGGTACCAAGAATATTCCGGGTATGCTTCCCTTGAGTTCGACTTGGTTGTTTTCTAAAAACATTTACAATTTCTTGAGTTATATAATTCAAGATTCAAAAATAAATATTTATAGAGAAGATGAGATTATAACTTCAACTCTTGTCACAGATGGTAATAAAATAGTCCATCCAGGGGCATTAGAAGCTATGGGGATTTATAAATAATAAGGAGGTAGTTGCCAAATGAATTTTTTGCTCTTATTAGTTTTATTTGTCATTGCAATGATTGTTGGATATAAACTTATAAGTGATGTTCCTAGCCTTTTACATACGCCGTTGATGTCTGGTATGAATGCCCTGTCAGGTGTAACAGTTTTAGGTTCTTTGGTTGCAACTGCCGCAGCTGTGAACACTGGTTATAAAATTTTAGGTTTTATAGCTATTGTATTAGCAACTATAAATATTGTTGGAGGTTTCATGGTAACTCATAGAATGCTTAAAATGTTCAAGAAAGACAAATAATTTTTGAGAGGAGCTGGTTAAAAAAAGTATGATTACAATTTATACTGTTATTGGTTTAGTTTTAACTTTAGGAGTACTTTTCGGTATTAAATTGATGAGTTCACCAAAAACAGCTGTTTTAGGCAACTTAATTGGCTCTATCTCAATGTTTTGCGCTATTATATTAACGTTGTCCTATAATAATATTTTAAATGTTTCTTTATTATGGATTGCTTTAATAGTGGGAGGGGTAATAGGTATTATTTTGGCAGTAAAAGTAACTATGGTTCAAATGCCTCAAATGGTCGCATTATTGAACGGTTTAGGAGGTGCTTCTTCTGCTATTGTTGCTTTAATTATTCTTTTCAATAATTATGGAGATTTGAATTTAGTCAGCAGGTTATCATCTGGTTTAGCTTTAACGATAGGAGCAATCACCTTCAGTGGTAGTTTAATTGCAGTCGCGAAGCTTAGTGGAAAAATGAAACAACAGCCAATAGTTTTTAAAGCCCATGCCTTTTTAAATACTATTTCTATATGTTTTATTGTTTTTTCCATTATAATTATTTCATTGCCAAACATTTCTAGAGTAGTTCATTTTACTTTTACAATGATGATTTTTTTTGTATCGATTTTTTATGGAGTGGCTTTTTCTATTCGAGTGGGCGGAGCCGATATGCCTATCACGATTTCATTACTTAACTCTTTTTCAGGATTAGCAGCCTCGGTTGCGGGTTTTGCACTATATGATCCTCTTCTTGTAGTTATTGGAGCAATAGTAGGCGCTTCTGGGTTGATATTAACTCAAATTATGTGTAATGCAATGAATAGGAGTTTAAGAGATGTAATAACAGGAAGGACACTAGTTTTGAAAGCTGATAAAGTAATTGAAAACGGCCATGTTAATCATGTTAATAAAGAAGCTACAACTAAAGAAAGCAAGTCTTTTAATGTATTTGAATTTGATGATAAGCAAAATCAAATTGTTGAATCCTTAATTGGCCCGATATTAAAAAATGCTCAGACTGTAATGATAGTACCAGGATATGGAATGGCCTTAGCTCAAGCCCAATATATAATAAAAGAGCTGCATGATAAATTTGTTGAAAAAGGTAAGGAAATAAATTTTGCAATCCATCCAGTTGCAGGAAGAATGCCTGGTCACATGAACGTTCTGTTGGCCGAAGTCGGAATTCCTTATGATAAATTGTTAGATTTAGAAGAATCAAACGCTAAGTTTTCAAACACAGATCTAGTAATAGTAGTTGGTGCAAATGATGTTGTCAATCCAGCCGCAAATACAGCAGAGGGTACACCAATTTATGGCATGCCTATTTTAGAAGTGTATAAGGCAAAACACATCCTTATTTGTAATAAAGATACTAAACCTGGTTACTCGGGAGTTGATAATCCTCTTTATAACGATGATAACGTAATTTTGTTATTAGGAGACGCGAAAGATTCTCTTAAAATTATCATTAATAGTTTTTAAGAAATGTGATTTTGTAAAGAATTTAATTTAATTTTAACTTTAATGAAGAGAATATTTATGAAAAAAAATTCATGGTTTCTCATTTTTGAAATGTTTTTCACATATAAACAATATTCTGTTATAAAGACTTTAGTAAGTATGTAACGAATGGGCGAAATATTTAACTTTTGTTTTGCTTAAATCAAGATTGTTGAGGATAAAACACATTCAAAGTATTTAATTATTCGAGCATTTAAAATCATTAATTTTATTGCTTGAATATTACAAGTGAATATGATATAATTCAAACATCCGGTGGAATTATTAAGTTAGAAAACTTGTATTTTTTAACCTGTAAGGGAGGTATTGGCATGAAAAAGTTTGTGTTTATTTTGTTAGTTGGTTTGTTGTCAGTTTTTGCTTTTTCACAAGTAAAGAATCCCGATATGATTTTTGATGCTACATTATCGGAACCTGACACTTTAGATCCTCATCATGCTTATGATACAGCAAGCGGAGAGGTAATTTTTAACGTATACGATAACCTCATAGCTTATGATGGCGGGAGTATGACAGATTTTATTCCTATGCTTTCTACAGTCGTTCCAAGTGTTGAAAATGGTTACTTAAGAGATGACGGCACCACTTATGTTTTTCCAATCAGAAAAGGTGTAAAATTTCATAATGGCAATGATTTAACTCCTGAAGATGTTGAGTACACATTTGAAAGAGGTATACTCTATGATCCTGCCGCTGGACCAATGTGGATGTTGATAGAGCCCATTTTTGGTGCTTTTACGGTTAGGGACCTTGTGGAAGAATACGTAGGAGCTTCGTGGGATAAGATATTCGATAGTAAAATGAACCCGACTTCTAAGGAATATGAAACGGCTCTTGTTAACTTTTATTATGATGTAATTGATCCAGCAATTGAAGTTGTTGGTGATGAAGTTCATATTCATCTGGTAAGGCCCTATGCACCATTTTTAAATATTATTTGTAACGGTGGTGGATGGGGTGCTATAATAGATAAAGAATATTCTATTCAGATTGGTTTATGGGACGGAAAGGCAGAGGGTTGGTGGAAGTATCATGGTTGGACTAAAGAACAATCTCCACTGTTTGACCATGCTATGGGAACTGGCCCATATAAGTTAGTTGAGTGGGACCATGCTCAGCAAAGAATTGTTTTAGAAAGATTCGATGGTTATTGGAAAGGACCAGCAGCTATCAAGACGGTAGTAATACAAGGTATAGATGAATGGTCAACAAGAAGAGCCATGCTTGAAAAAGGAGATGCAGATATAATTGCAGCTCCAGTACAATATTTAGATGTTCTTAAATCTATGCAAGGTGTCACGGTCATAGAAGGGCTTCCCACAGTTCAAATAACTTCTTTGGGATTTAACTGGGAAATAAAACCAGAATCTCCATATATTGGTAGTGGTCAATTAGATGGAAATGGTATACCCACTGACTTCTTTGAGGATGAAAACGTCAGGTTAGGATTTGCCTACGCCTTTGATTATGAAGGTATGATTGATGAGATATTAAATGGTTTAGGAATACATGTACCGACTGCTTTGCCTGAAGGCTTTTTGGGATTTGATGCTTCTCTTCCAAAATATACTTTAGATCTTGAAAAAGCAGAAAATTATTTCAGAAGAGCCTACAGAGGAAGATTATGGCAACAAGGATTTAAAATGGATGTTCTCTATAATATAGGTAATGAAGAAAGAAGAGTTGCCGCAGAAATTCTAAGAGATAATTTAGCAAAGATAAATCCTAAGTTCCAAGTAGAAGTAAGAGGAGTTCAATGGCCAACTTATTTGGATGCTAGAGAAAATATGATTCTTCCTGTATATATTATTGGTTGGTTAGCTGATTTTCCAGATCCTCACAATTTCATTTTCACTTATTATCACAGTCAAGGTGATTATGGACATTATTATGGAACAAAATTTGTAGAATTTGCTACACTACCAAGACCAGAATTTGGTGGAAAATCATTAAACAAAATGATAGAAGATGCATCATTAGAAACAGATCCTTACAAGAGAGAACAAATGTATGTAGATATTCAAAAGTTTGTCATTGATTATGCTTTAACATTGCCTTTGTATCAGCCGTTGGCAATACGAGTTCATAGAGATTGGCTAAAAGGATATGTTTATAACCCAATTTGGCCAGGAGATTATTATTACTTGTATTCTAAATAAAAATTAAATAAGTAAGTTCCAAAAAAGGAACAAATTTATAATCATGGGTGGTAAAATAATGGAGAGGGGAATTTCCCCTCTCTTTTTAGGTAAATACTTTTTAAGTATTATTATAATTAAATCAATATATTAAATATATTATTAGATAACTATGGAGGTGTTGACTTTTGACGACGTATATAATAAGAAGACTTCTACTTTTACCGTTAATAATTTTAGGGGTTACATTAATAGTATTTTCTATGTCTCAATTGCTTGGCCCTCTAAAACTATTGTCAACATATGTGGATCCTAATACTTATGCAAAAATGTCAGAGAGAGATATACAGATTTTAATGAAACAATATGGCTTAACAGATCCTTTTCCGGTTAGATATGGGAAATGGGTGAAAAACTTGTTGAAAGGCGATCTTGGTTGGTCTGTAGTTGGGAAAGAACCAGTTTTAGATGCCTTAATTCATAGATTTCCTTATACTATTGAATTAGCACTCTACGCATTATTTCCAATTATAGGAGTCGGTATCTGGCTAGGGGTGACAGCTGCTGTTCATCATAATTCTTTTATTGATCAGTTTATCAGAATATTCGCTTTGATTGGATGGTCTCTGCCTGATTTTGTTTGGGCAATTCTAGTTTTGTTAATTTTTTACATAGGCCTTGGTTGGTTCCCTCCAGGAAATTTAAGTATTTGGGCAAATCAAATAGTTAAAAGTGCGTCATTTAAAAATTACACTCATTTGTTGACTATTGATGCGTTATTAAATGGTAGGATAGATATATTTTGGGATGCTCTTAGACACATTATAGGACCAGTTATAGCTATTTCATGGTTATGGTGGGCAAATTTGCTTAGAATAACAAGATCTTCAATGTTGGAAGTTTTGAGAAAAGATTATGTTAGAACAGCTCGCTCCAAAGGGTTACCTGAAAAAGTTGTTATTAACAAACATGCTAGGAAAAATGCATTAATTCCTGTAGTAACTACCGCAGGACAGATGGTGATTGGGTTGTTAACTGGAGTTGTTATAGTAGAAATGGTTTTTGTTAGAACCGGCCTGGGTTCATTTGCAGCTACGGCTGCACAACAGCTGGATTATGCTTCTATAATGGGAGTACTTTTATTCACTTCATTACTATTGATAATTGGAAATTTAATAATTGATATATCATATGCAATAATTGATCCAAGAATCAGGCTAGGGTGAGGTGAAAAATTGTGAGCGAAGAGTTTAAAAGGACTTTAAAACGTTTTTTTACTAATCCATCTGCTTTAATAGGAGTTACTATATTAATATTTTTTATAATAATAGCTATTTTTGCACCTTGGATAGCACCCCCAAAAATTCCAGTAAATAAGAACTTAGAAAAAGCTAGAAATCTACTAGAAAATTATTCTGAAGAGAATAAATATCTTATAATTAATGAGTTAAAAAATTTTTGGGATGATACGTATTTCTTTGCAGAGGATGATTACATTGAATTATCTAATTTAATGGAAACAATTGCAAAATTTCATAATAAAGAAGTGTCATCAAATGAATTAAAAGCACATATAAAAGAGTTAACGGATTATTATATACTAAATATTACTTATTATGAAAAATTTGATGAAGAAACCAATAAAGTTATAAAAAATCTTAAGAAAGAATACAATAAGATTGAAAAAAAGTATAAAGAATCTGTTATTAGTTTAAATTTAATAAACGAATTAGAGAAAATAGATGGCGAGGAATTTGTTAAACAAGCGATTAAGGTAGTTTCAAGATTCGATAAAAATTTTCATGAGGCTATAGGCTTTAATCCTTATATCATGCCTAATGTTACGACTACAAGAACTCCTATACCCCCTTCAAAAGAACATCCGTTTGGAATAGTTAATCAAAAAGATATTTTTTACGGAGTTATTTGGGGTACGAGAACTGCATTTGAAATTGGTTTGGTTGTTGTGGCAATTTCCACTGTAATAGGATTATTTATAGGATCGGTTGCAGCTTATTTTGGTGGATGGTTAGAAGAAGTTTTGATGAGAATAACAGATATATTTATGTCTATCCCTTTTATGTTAGCAGCTATGGTACTCACAACTATCTTGGGATTAGGTATAAAAAATATGATGATCGCGCTTATTGTATTTGGATGGATGGTTACTGCGAGACTTATAAGAGGGAATATACTTCAAGCTAAGAATGAACAGTATGTTATGGCAGCAAAAGCATTAGGGGTTAGTGACTTTTTCATAATAGTTAAGCATATTTTGCCTAATACAATCTTTCCAGTTTTGATAAATGCTACAATGAGAATTGGTTCTATGGTTATAACTGCGGCTGCCTTGAGTTTTTTGGGTTTGGGAGCTCCTCAAGGTTATGCAGACTGGGGATCAATTTTGTCTTATTCAAGAGATTGGATAATTGGAGGAACTAATCCTACTCAATATTGGTTTACTATATTATATCCGGGAATTGCAATGATACTTTTTGTCATAGGGTGGAATTTGTTAGGAGACGCCTTAAGAGATGTTTTTGATCCGAGAATGAGACATTAAAGCGAAGGGAGGATAAATGTTGAACAATAATGAAAAACCCTTACTTAAAGTAGAAAATTTACATGTGCATTTTAAAACAGAAGATGGCATAATAAAGGCCGTTAATGGCGTTAGTTTCGAATTATATCCTGGAGAAACACTCGCCATAGTAGGAGAATCAGGATCAGGTAAAACTGTAACGGCTTTAAGTACTATTAGATTATTAGACGAGAATGGATGGATAGAAGAAGGTAAAATTCAATATAAAGATAATGATGTTTTGTCTTTATCTGACAATCAATTAAGAAAGATACGAGGTAAAGAAATATCGATGATATTTCAAGAACCTATGACCGCCTTGAATCCAGTTTTTACTATTGGAGATCAAATAATAGAATCATTAGAATTGCATCTAGATATGAATAAACAAGAAGCTCGGAGAAAAGCCATAGATTTATTGAGAAAAGTTGGAATTCCTGAACCAGAAAGAAGGATTGATCAGTATCCTCACGAGTTATCAGGGGGAATGAGACAAAGAGCTATGATAGCAATGGCTTTATCTTGTAATCCTTCAATTTTGATAGCGGATGAACCAACAACTGCATTAGATGTAACGATACAAGCCCAGATATTGGAATTAATGAAAGATTTACAAAAAGAATTTCAAATGTCAATAATTTTCATTACACACGATCTTGGTGTTGTAGCTGAAATGGCGGATAGAGCTATTGTTATGTATGGTGGAGAGGTTGTTGAAGCAGCGGATATTATTACTATTTTTAAAAAGCCCAGACATCCATATACATGGGGGCTTATGAATTCAATTCCGCGTATTGACAAGGATGAAGAAAGACTGCTATCAATACCGGGTGTTGTTCCAAATCCTTTAAATTTTCCTAAAGGGTGTAAATTTTCTAACAGATGTTTCTTTGCTGATGAGAAATGTGTCGAGGAAAATCCAAATTTAGAAGAAATTGAGGAAAATCATTTTTCTAGATGTTGGCACATTGACAGGATGCTACGAGAAATGCACAAGGTAAAAGAAGGTGAAAGATGATGCCTGAAAATGAAAAGGTTATATTAGAAGTTGAACACTTAAAGAAATACTTTCCTGTCAGAGCTGGGGTATTTAAGAGAGTTGTAGCTCAAGTTCAAGCAGTAGATGATATTTCTTTTAAAGTTCATGAAGGCGAGACTTTAGGCTTAGTGGGAGAATCTGGTTGTGGAAAAAGTACAACTGGAATGACTATCTTGAGACTCTACGAACCTACTTTTGGAAGAATAATTTTAGAAGAAGAAGATACCACTCCGTGGTTTATGACAACCACTGAAGCAAAACGATACATAAAAATAATGTACGCTGATAGATTTGAAAAGATGAAACAAGAGTTTGGTTCACTGGATGAAGTTATAAAAAATCTTAATAAAGAAATTGACAAGAAGTATGCCGAGATATATTTTGAACAAGGAGAAACTGGAATTAGACAGGATATGATGAAAGATCTTACTGAAAAAAGAAGATACTTCAGGAAAAACGCTCAGGTTATTTTTCAAGATCCCTATTCTTCATTGAATCCAAGATTAAGAATTATTGAAATAATTGGAGAGGGAATGAAAGTTAACAAAATGGGAACTAATCAAGAAATACGTGATAGAGTTGCACATTTGATGGAAATTGTGGGATTGTCTAAAGATTATATTTATCGTTATCCCCACCAATTTTCAGGTGGCCAAAGACAAAGAATTGGAATTGCTCGTGCATTAGCTGTCAATCCAAAATTAATAATTTCAGACGAGGCAGTATCTGCATTGGATGTTTCAATTCAGTCACAGATTATAAATTTGTTAGTGGATTTAAAGAATGAATATGGTTTAACTTTTGTATTTATAGCTCATGATTTAGCTGTTGTTAAACATATTAGCGATAAAATTGCCGTGATGTATCTTGGAAAAATAGCAGAATTGACTTTAAAAAAAGAGCTTTTTGATAATCCTCTACACCCATATACAGTATCTTTGATGTCAGCTATTCCTATTCCAGATCCGGAAGTAAAGAAGAAAAGGGTAGTACTGGAAGGAGATGTTCCCAGTCCGTTAAACCCACCATCTGGTTGTAGATTTCATCCTCGATGTCCCGTGGCAAAAGAAATTTGTTCAAAAGAAGAACCATCATTAAATGAGATATCTGACAATCACTATGTGTCATGCTTTTTTCCTGGTGAATTTAAGATTTAGCAATAACCAAATTCATTTAATAACATCTAACATTATATTTATAAGGACACTCTGGCACTTGTGTATCTCCAGAGTGGTTGTAATATTAATGTGTTTTTATCTATTTGTTTTAGTTTAGAGTGTTTCAGTTTTCCTCAAATTTCTCTATAATGGTAGGAAGATACTTATTTTTGATTTTTTTCTTGTCATATATTCGAATAAATATATATATGAAACAAGTACATAGTAAACCAATTAGAAATGAATTTAAGTCGGAAAAACCCAAAAGATAAAAGAGTATAACAGACGCTAAAAAGACAATCAAGGGTAGTCCATAAGCAATAAAAGATAATTTTACTACAGGTACATTTGGCAACTCTACAACGACTTTATCTCCAATGTTAATATTATTTAAATTGTCGGTTTTTTTCGCCTTGAGTTTAAGTTCGTTAGAACTTCCTAAAATGTTACAACTATTTCTAATTGAGCAACTACCACACGCTTCTGTTCTTAAAGTTTTTAGATAGATGTAATCATTGTCTATATCAATTACGTCCATTACTTCCTTCACTGCACTGCACCTTCTTTATTCTTGTGAAGCAATTTTAAGTTTCACGTTTTCCAAAATGCTTTTTTCGCATGAAAAGTAGCAGTTAATTAATTGATAATATAAGTTTGCTAATTTTCTGCAATGCTCATCTAATTGACTTTCTTTTAATTTACCGTCTAAAAAATCAAACCACATTTGTTCATCTGTATTGTTCATATTAAATTCGCCTCCTCAATCAGTTTCTTAAGTTTCTTTCTAGCGTAATGAAGTTTGCTTTTAACGGTTCCTAAAGGGAGATCAGCTATTTCAGCTATTTCATTGTAGCTTAAACCATCTATATCTCGTAATTTGATCAGCAATCTTTCATCTTCATCTAATTGTTCCATAATTTCTAATATCATTTCATAGCTAAGTTCATTAAAAACTTCTTTTTTAACGTTTGTATCGGATACTGGCTGTACATTATAGGTTTCAGGCTCTTCACTATCCAAATCCATAGGTCTTTCAATTTCCTTACTGTAATTTCTTGAATAATCTTTACCAACATTTACAGCTATTCTATATATCCAAGTGGACAATTTAGAGCGACCTTCAAAATTATTTATACCTTTTAATATTCTTACAAAAACCTCTTGAAGAGCATCTTCAAGTTCATTGGGTCTAACGTAATTTTTTAATATACCATATATCTTAGGAGCATATTCATCGTAAAGTATTTTAAAAGCATTTTGATCGCCTTTTTTTAATGCTTCCACTAACTTCTCATCAGTCAAAAAAATCAACTCCATCATGAATTAGTCTAAAATAATTATAGCATACTTTAGGAAGAGCTGTAAAATTTGATCACTAAAAGTGGTTAAACTTCGAGAATTTTTTTAAAATTTTAAATAAAAATGATAAAATAATAAAAACTAACTTTAATACAAAAAAGAAGTTATCTTTTTTTGCCTTTTAGTCTTATAAAATGTTTTCTAAAAAGTTAAGTTGATAGGTTTTTAAAAGATTGAAAATTGTAAAGACGACAAAATGAGCGATAGCAGATTTTAAAAATATCTAAAATTTGTTAAGGGGGTACTTATAATGCAGGAAGAGAAAAAAGTTAGTATGTTTGATAACGCTGTAAAACAATTTGATAGAGCGGCAAGCATTATGGAACTAGATGCCAACCTTAGAGAAGTTTTGATAAAACCTAAAAGAGAGTTAATTGTAAACTTTCCTGTGCGTATGGATGACGGTTCAATAAAAGTTTTTACAGGATATAGAGTTCAACATAATATGACTTTGGGGCCAGCCAAAGGAGGGATTAGATATCATCAGAATGTTACATTAGATGAAGTAAAAGCTTTAGCTTTTTGGATGACATGGAAATCTGCAGTAGTAAATATTCCTTATGGTGGAGCTAAGGGAGGTGTTACAGTCGATCCAACTCAGTTATCGATTTCAGAACTAGAGAGATTGTCAAGGAGATTCTTCTATGAAATACAGATAATATTGGGTGAAGAAGTTGACATACCAGCTCCAGATGTAAATACCGATGGGCAAGTGATGGCATGGTATATGGACACTTATTCTATGAGTAAAGGACATACTTCACTAGGAATAGTTACAGGAAAGCCTGTAGAAATAGGTGGATCCGTAGGTCGAACTGAAGCAACTGGAAGAGGGATTAATATATGTCTTCAAGAAGCAGTAAAATATTTAAGAAATAAAGGCAGATTAAATAAAAAAGACGAAGAAATTACCGTTGCTATTCAAGGTTTTGGGAATGTAGGCTCAAATTTAGCATTGACTTTAACAGAGGAAACTAAGATGAGATTAATCGCAATTTCGGATATAAGTGGTGGATTATACAATGAACACGGATTTACTTCAACACAAATTAGAAGATTAATGGAAAGAACTAAAAGCAGGAAAAAATTATTATTAGAGGTTAATGAAGAAGGTTTTAAGGAAATATCAAATGAAGAACTGTTAACTTTAGATGTTGACATACTTTCTCCGTGCGCTATGGAAAATGTTATAACACATGAGAACAGTAAAGATATTCGTGCAAAATTGATAGTAGAAGGCGCCAATGGTCCTTTAACTCCGGAAGCCGACGAAATTCTTTTATCTAAAAATGTTTTTATAGTTCCTGATTTTCTAGCTAACTCTGGAGGGGTTACAGTTTCCTATTTTGAATGGTTACAAGGTATGCAGTGGAATTTTTGGGAGTTAGATGATGTCAGATCTGCCCTTCAAAAAAAGATGATCAATGCCTTTTATGATGTGGTTAAAACAATGGAAAAATATGAAATAGATATGAGAACTGCAGCTTATATTAAGGCTATTGACAGGGTAGCAACTGCAACAAGATTGAGAGGTATTTATCCCTGATAAATATAAGAGACAATAAAATATTCAAAAAACGTCCCTTTCTTTTTATGAGAGAAAGGGAGAGGTTTTTAATTATTAATTTTGTATCTTCTTGTATAAATTTACTAGGATATCGTCTACTAAAAGGAGTGACAAAAATAAGATGGCTTCTCTATTAATTTTCGTTTTTGTAAATCTTGGGCTTGCCTACTTTCTTATTAGTTTACCCTGTTGGATTTTTTCCGTGGTTTTACTTTCTTTTTTGCTTTTACTTTGTTATAAAAAAAAGCATTACAATAAACTTAGTAATGTCTTGTTATTAATTTCTTTAGTTTTTTCTTTTTTTGCATATTTAAATTCTTTCAATCCATCTATTTTCTATATTTTAATGAACTTATCTGCATTATTTGCATCTTTAAAAAGTATTTACTATAACAATATTTTCTTACTAATTTCGTGGATTTTGAATGCGGTCTCATTTGGATATTTAATTTCTGGTTTAAAAAGTTTAACTTTAGGAATAATTTTTTCCATAATTATATTTTTGTTAGGAATAAAAGATGTTTTTTCTACTAAAAAGATTCAAAGAAAAAGCGAAAAGTAACTGTTGCGTTAATTTCATTTAATTAATTCTTTTATACAAATAGCCAATCTTTTTATTCCTTCTTCAATAGTTTTTTCATCAGAGCAAGAATAATTTAATCTGAGTGTATTGACATCAGATTTTTTCACATAAAAAGGATCTCCTGGAACAAAAGCGACCTTTTTTTCTATAGAATGATTTAAAAGATTAACTGCCGAAATATTTTTTGGCAAGGTAACCCATAAAAACATGCCACCATTTGGTTTTGTAAATTCTACAGATTTAGGAAAATATCTTTCTATGCTTTCAATCATAGTTAATCTTTGTGAATTGTACGTTGCCTTTATATCTAAAATGTGTTTATCAAGATCTGTGTCTTTCAGGTATTGATATATTATTCTCTGCCCAACATAATTAGAGTGTAAATCAGCCGCTTGTTTTGCAATCACAAATTTATCCATAATTTTATCAGGTGCAATCAGCCATCCTATTCTAAATCCGGGAGCCACTATTTTGGAGAATGAACCAAGAAGTATTGTTTGTTCTGGCAATAATTTACCAAAAGATTCTATTTCTTCATCTTCATATCTTAATTCTCCGTAAGGATCGTCTTCGATTATAAATGTATTATAGCTTTTTAATAAATCAACGATCTTATTTCTTTTTTCAAAGCTATAAGAAATGCCAGTAGGGTTTTGAAAATTGGGTACAGTGTATATTATTTTAGGAGAAAAGTTTTCATATGCAATATGAAGTTCTTCTAAATTTAAACCGTCATTTTCTAATTTTATAGGAACAAAGTTTTTAGAAAAAATTGATAGGCACTGAATTGCGCCAAGATAACCGGGTTCTTCTATTGCTACGGCATCATTATCATTAAGAAAAACTTTTCCAATTAAGTCTAATGCTTGTTGAGATCCATGGGTAATTAGAACGTTTTCTGCCGAAATGTTTAGGTTCTTATTTTTGTTATATCTTTCGGCAATAAATTCTCTTAAAGGAAGATAACCTTCTGTTGTGCTGTACTGTAAGATTTCGGTTCCGTAATTTTCTAATTGATAATTTGCAGCATTTCTGATTTCCTTTACAGGGAAAAGATCTTTATTTGGCAGGCCGCCTGCAAAAGAAATAATCTCTGTATCGTCTATTAACTTCAGAATTTCACTGATAAAAGATGAAGGAACGTTATCCATACGTTTCGCGAAAATATTTTCCATATCCACCCCACCCATCTAGTTAATTTTATTTAACTTTTGATATTAGAATATATTTTGGTTTCTGAACAATTATTAATATACAGGCCATATTCAATACTATCTATTAAAGCGTCCCAACTTGCTTCGATAATATTTGACGAAACACCCACAGTAGTCCAAGTTCGTTCAGAATCTTTAGTTTCGATTAACACGCGTACCTTTGAAGCAGTGCCAAGAGAACTATCTAATACGCGTACTTTGTAATCTATAAGTTTTATATCTTTTAAAATAGGGAAAAATTCCTCTAAAGCTTTTCTTAATGCACAGTCCAAAGCATTTACCGGTCCATCTCCTTCTGAAACAGCATGTACAACTTTATCTTTAACCTTTAATTTAATAACAGCTTCAGTGCTTGTTTCTTCACCGAAATTGTAACTAAGAATTTTGAAATTTTCTACTTGAAAGTCAGGTATATAATCATAAAATTCTCTCATGACTAACAACTTTAAAGAAGCATCTGCTCCTTCGAATTGGTACCCTTGATGTTCATATTCTTTTATCTTTACAGTTAGATTTTTAATTTGTACCTCAGAGAATTGTGACAAGTCAAAACCCAATTCTTCCAATTTTGATTTTAAATTGCTTTTTCCTGATAACTCTGAGACAAGGATTCTTCGCTCATTTCCCACTAATTCTGGAGCTATATGTTCATAAGTTAGAGGATTTTTTAAAATAGCGCTGACGTGAACTCCACCTTTATGTGTAAAAGCACTTCTTCCTACAAATGGTTTTCTATTTTCCGGCGTTAAGTTCGCTATTTCCATGACAAAATTATACAAAGATGTTGTTTTTTCAAGTTTTATATTTTCTAAATGTAGATTATATTTAAACTTTAAAACAGGAATAAGTACTGATAGATCTGTATTGCCGCATCTTTCTCCTAATCCACCAATTGTTCCTTGTATTTGTTCTACTCCTTCCTCAAAAGCTGATAAACTATTTGCAACTGCTAAGCCAGAATCATTATGAGCGTGTATTCCCAATGGCACATTAATTTCTTTTTTAACAGTTTTGATAATTTCCTTTACTCTCGAAGGTATTTGGCCTCCGTTTGTATCACATAAGATTATTGTACTAGCCCCAGAATCTTGTGCAACTTGAAGAGTTTTCATAGCATACTTTGCGTTATTATTGAATCCATCAAAAAAATGTTCAGCATCAAAAAAAACATTTAATCCGTAGTGCCTTAAATATTTTATGGTGTCTTCGATAAGTTTTAAATTTTCTTCACAAGAGATATTTAAAGCTTCAAATACATGAAAGTCCCAGCTTTTGGCAAATATTACTACAGTTTTTACCCCTGCGGCAATTAGTTTGTTAATATTAACATCATCTTCAACATTGATACCAATTTTTTTGGTAGAACTGAAGGCTACTAATTCACTGTTTTTTAAGTTGAGGCTTTGAGCTTTTATAAAAAATTCTTCGTCTTTTGGATTAGAACCTGGCCATCCTCCTTCAATGTAGTGAATTCCATAGTCATCTAATCTTTGGGTTATTTTTATTTTGTCCCCAATAGAAAAAGAAACTCCTTCACCTTGACTTCCGTCTCTCAATGTAGTATCGAAAAGTTTAGGTTCAAAAATTTGAATCACCCTCTTTTTAAAACTTTTAATATCTCATCCCCAACTTCGTTAGTTCCGAGTTTACCCCCCATGTCAGGTGTTAATTTATTTTCTTCAATAACAATTTTAATTGCATTTTCAATTTTTTCAGATAAATCATTTCTATTAAAATATTCAAGCATCATAGATACCGCTAAAATAGCCGCTATTGGGTTAGCTATTCCTTTACCAGCTATATCGGGGGCTGAACCATGTATCGGTTCGAACATTGATACTGTTTTTGGATTAATATTTCCCGATGCGGCTAGGCCCATTCCACCTTGTAATTCCGCACCTAAATCAGTTATGATGTCTCCGAACATATTACAAGTCACAATGACATCAAACAGTTCGGGATTTCTTACCATTTTCATAGTTATAGCATCAACGTAATAATGGTCTGTTGCAATATTCGGATATTCAGTTTTTACTTCTTCGAATACTCTTAACCATAGATTGTGAGAATAAGTTAATACGTTGCTCTTGTCACATAAAGTGACTTTTCCATTTGTTTTTTTGGCATAATCAAAAGCATATCTGATAATTCTTTCTACCCCTTTTCTAGTGCACACCATTTCTTGTATGGCAACTTCATCTGGAGTCCCTTTTTTTAGAAAACCTCCAATTCCTGCGTAAAGGCCTTCAGTATTTTCTCGAACAACAGTAAAATTAATTTCCTCAACCCCTTTGTTTTTTAAGGGTGAAAATCGGTTATTTAATAATTTAATTGGTCTCAGATTTACATATTGATCGAAATAAAAACGTAATTTAAGTAGTATTCCGTGTTCTAAAATGCCCGCAGGTACTTTAGGATCTCCAACCGCTCCAAGATAAATAGCATCAAAAGTTTCTAACTTTTTCAATATATAGTCAGGAATTAATTCTCCACTATTTAAATATCTTTTTGCTCCTAGATCAAATTCTTCGAGCTTGAAGCCCAATTGGTATTGATCATTAAAATAATTTAATATTTTTAAACCTTCCTTTACAACCTCTGGGCCAATTCCATCTCCGGGTATTATTGCAATTGATGGCAATTAACTAACCTCCCTTTTGATTTTTTCTATTAGACCACCAGCCTCAATTATTTCCTGTAAAAATTCTGGATACGGTTCGGCTTTATATTCTTTATTAGCGTTAAGATCTATTATGAGGCCTGTAGATAAATCTATTTCAACTATAGCTCCATTTTCAATGTTTTGGGAAGCTTCTTTAGATATTAGAATTGGTAAACCAATATTTATAGCGTTTCTATAAAATATTCTTGCAAAACTTTCGGCAATAACACACGATATTCCAGCTGCTTTTATAGCAAGCGGTGCATGTTCTCTTGAACTTCCTGAACCAAAGTTTTTACCCGCCACTATAATGTCACCTTTTTTTACTTCTTTTACAAAATTTTTATCAATATCTTCCATACAATGTTGTGCTAATGCTTCAGGTTTAGGATTATTTAAATATCTAGCTGGTATAATGACATCTGTGTCGACATTGTCTCCATATTTAAAAACTTTGCCTCTTAATTTCATTTTAAGACCTCCTCGGGATGTACAATATAACCGACAATGGCAGAGGCAGTAGCAACGGCTGGATTTACTAAGTACACTTCGCTTTCGGGATGACCCATACGACCAACAAAATTTCGATTTGTGGTAGAAACGGCTCTTTCTCCTTTTGCTAAAACTCCCATATGTCCACCTAAACAAGGCCCGCAGGTTGGAGTACTTACCGCAGCACCAGCATCTATAAAAATTTCTATAAGTCCTTCTTTTAATGCATTTTTGTAGATTTCTTGGGTTCCCGGAAAAATGATACATCTAACATCTGGATGTACTTTATGACCTTTGAGTAATTTTGCTGCTATCCTTAAATCTTCCATTCTGCCATTGGTACAAGATCCTATAACGGCTTGATCAATTTTAATATTTTTAGCTTCTTGCACAGCTCTTGTATTTTCTGGAAGATGAGGAAAAGCAACTTGAGGTTCTAAATTTGAAACATCGAATTTAAGAATCTTTTCGTAAACCGCATCACTATCACTTGTTACAGGTACGTAATTTCGAGTAACTCTGTTCTTTAAATATTCTTCAGTTTTCTCGTCATAATCAAATAGGCCACACTTTGCACCAGCTTCAATAGCCATATTTGCCATAGTCATTCTTGAATCGATTGATAGATTTTTAATAGTATCTCCCATAAATTCTATAGATTTATATAATGCACCATCCACTCCAATTTGTCCAATGGTATATAATATAAGATCTTTTCCACTAACCCATTCTCTTAATTTTCCTGTATATATAATTTTAATTGTTTCAGGAACTCTAAACCATAAATATCCTGTTGCCATAGCTGCTGCAATGTCAGTACTTCCTACACCCGTGGCAAAAGCATTTAACGCACCATAAGTACAGGTATGGGAATCAGCACCAATAATTATTTCACCAGGTGCTACCAATCCTTTTTCAGGAAGTAAACAATGTTCTATTCCTACTCTCCCAACTTCAAAATAATTAGTTATTTCCATTTCTTTTGCAAAATTTCTCATCATAAGAGAATTTTCAGCTGATTGAATGTCTTTATTAGGCGTGAAATGATCAGGTACAAGTGCAACTTTATCTTTATCAAATACTTTACTAATTCCTATCTTTCGAAATTCTTTGATAGCTACCGGAGCAGTTACATCATTTCCTAAAATTAAATCTACCTTAGCGTTAACTAATTCTCCTGGCCTAAGCGAACTTTTATTAGAATGTAAGGCTAAAATTTTTTCTACAATTGTCATATCATATCCTCTCTTTCTCACACATTATTGAATCTTCTTTGTTTGTTAGCAACATATTTGTTTAAAGCATTTATATACGCTAAAGTGCTAGCGTAAGTTACGTCTGATTCAACGGAACGTCCTGTATAGACTTCATCTTCTATTTTAAGTTTTACAATTGCTTCACCAAGAGCGTCAGTTCCTTCTGTAATAGCCTCGATTTTGTAGGAAACAAGAGATATATCTGGAATCGCAACAACTTCATTTATTGCTTTAAAGATCGCATCTATCGGTCCGTCACCGCTACATGCTGCTTTTTCTACAAAATTATCTCCAACTTTGATTTTTATTGTTGCGGTTGGTAGTACAGTATTTCCAGTATTAACAGAGACATATTCAAGAATAAAATAATCTTCAACTTTATAAATTTCGTCACTAATTAAGGCATCTATATCTGCATTTGATAGATTTTTCTTTTTGTCAGCAAGATTTTTGAATTTGTTAAATAATTTTTCGAAAGTTTCTTCATCTACTTTATATCCTGAAGCATTCAAGTATTCTTTGAAAGCATGTCTACCAGAATGCTTTCCAAGAACAAGGGCGTTATTTTTTAATCCTATGCTTTTAGCATCCATTATTTCATAAGTAGTTCTTTCTTTAATCATGCCATCTTGATGAATTCCTGATTCATGAGCAAATGCATTTTTACCTACAATTGCTTTGTTGGGTTGAACAGGCATTCCTGTAAAATTTGAAACCATAGTGCTTAATTTTATAATTTGAGTAGTATCTTGAGTGACAATAATGTCTTTGAAGAAGTCTTTTCTAGTAACAAAAGTCATTATTACCTCTTCTAAAGCGGTATTTCCAGCCCTTTCACCGATACCATTTACTGCAACTTCAACCTGATCTGCACCATTTATCACGGCTGCAACAGTGTTAGCAGTAGCCATTCCGAGATCATTATGACAATGCACGCTTAGTTCAACTTTATCTATCCATCTTGTATTTTCTTTAATTTTTTTGATTAATTCTCCGAATTCTTGAGGAATTGCATAACCAACGGTATCAGGAACGTTAATTACAGTAGCACCTGCTTCTATAACCTTTTCAAAGATCAAGTATAGAAATTTTAAATCACTTCGTGACGCATCTTCAGCAGAAAACTCTACATTTGGAGTATATTTAGAAGCATATTTGACTGCATCAACCGCCTTTTCTAAAACTTGATCAGGAGTCATGTTAAGTTTATATTTCATGTGAATTGGGGATGTCGCAATAAAAACATGAATTCTGGGGTTTTCTGCATCTTGAAGAGCTTCCCAGGCACAATCAATATCCTTGTAATTTGCACGAGCTAAAGCAGCAATTTCTACATCTCTAATTTTTTTTGCTATTGTTTGAACACTCTCGAAGTCGCCGCGTGAAGATATTGGAAATCCGGCCTCAATTACATCTACTTTAAGCATTGAGAGTTGTTCAGCAATTGCTAACTTTTCTTCCTTAGTTAAATTTACTCCAGGAGATTGCTCCCCATCTCTCAAAGTAGTATCAAAAATTTTAATTTTTTTCAAGAGATATCACACTCCTATTCTTCGATCCAAGGCATCATAGCTCTCAATTTTTCTCCTACTTCTTCTAAAAGAGATTCATTATCTTTTTTCGTTAAAGAGTTAAATACAGGCCTATTTGCATGATTTTCTAGTATCCATTCCTTGGCAAAATTTCCATTTTGAATATTTTCTAAAACTTCCTTCATTTTTTTCTTTACATTTTCGTCAATTATTTTAGGACCAACCGTTAAATCTCCATATTGTGCAGTATCACTTATCGAATACCTCATCTTTTTAAGTCCACCTTCGTAAATCAAATCAACAATCAATTTCATTTCATTTAGACATTCAAAATAAGCAATTTCTGGTTGGTAACCAGCTTCTACTAAGGTTTCAAAACCAGCTTTTATTAAAGAAGTTAATCCACCGCATAGTACTGCTTGTTCCCCAAATAGATCGGTTTCAGTTTCTTCTTTGAAGGTAGTCTTTATCACTCCTGCCCTTGTACATCCAATTCCTTTAGCATAAGCTAACCCTATCTCTTTGGCTTTTCCGGTAAAATCCTGTTCTATAGCTAACAAACCTGGTACACCTTTATTTTCAACAAACATTCTTCTAACCAAGTGTCCAGGACCTTTAGGAGCGACCATAAAAACGTCTACATTTTTTGGAGGGACTATTTGACCAAAGTGTATATTGAAGCCATGAGAAAATCCAATTGCATCTCCTTCTTTTAGATTAGGTTCTATATCTTTTTTATATACATCACTTTGAACTTCATCAGGAATAAGTATTTGAATGATATCTGCCATTTTAACTGCTTCAGCGGTGTCATATACTTCAAAGCCATCTTTTTGAGCAATACTTCTGCTTTTACTTTCTTTTTTTAATCCAATAATAACTTTTAAACCACTATCTTTAAGATTCTGAGCTTGTGCATGTCCTTGACTTCCATAACCTAATACAGCAATAGTTTTACCTTTTAAAACATTCAAATCTGCGTCTTTTTCATAAAAAATTTCTAACATTCCTATCCTCTCCTTTTTCAAGTATTTATGTCTGTATTTAAATATCAATGAGTAATTAATTTTTTACTTTCGTTGTAGAGGGAAGTTCTCTATCTAAAGCCACTATACCTGTACGAACCACTTCCTTTATACCGAAATCTTTTAGCAATTCTATTAATGCATTAATTTTACTTTCGTCACCTGTAACTTCAACCGTAACAGTTTCTGGCGAGAGATCAACTATCTTCCCACGAAATACATTTACCACTTGAATTAATTGAGTACGCATATTTTTGTTACAATTAACCTTTATCAGAGCCATATCTCTTTCAACCATATTAGCTTGATTTAATTCAGTAACTTTTATAACATCTATTAATTTATATAACTGTTTTTTGACTTGTTCAAGGGTATGATCGTCTCCTTCTACCACAATAGTCATCCTTGAAAATTCAGGTTTTTCAGTTTCACCTACGTTTAAACTTAGTATATTAAAGTTTCTTCTACTGAATAATCCTGAAATTCTAGCAAGTACCGCAGGTTGATTAGAAACAGTTACAGAAAGTATATGCTTCATCATACATCACCTCATATTTCCGTTTCTTTAAGAACTTTTCTATAATCTAACATTTCCTCCAAGGAGGCACCTTCAGGAACCATAGGAAATACATTCTCATCTTGTGGGATAACAAAATCTAATAACATTGGGCCATTGTAATTTAAAGCTTCTTTTATAGCCTTGTCGACGTCATTTTTGTCAGTAACTTTTAAAGCTTTAATTCCATAAGCTTCTGCTATTTTTATGAAATCAGGATTTTTAATCAATGTATGTGAATACCTTTCATTAAAAAAAAGTTCCTGCCATTGTCTTACCATGCCTAATGTACTGTTGTTAAAAATGATCATTTTAATTGGAAGATTATTGTTACTTATTGTTGCTAATTCCTGTAAGTTCATTTGAAAACCTCCATCTCCTGATATACAAATAACTGGTCTATCAGGATTTCCGAACTGAGCTCCTATACTAGCTGGAAGGCCGAAACCCATAGTTCCAAGCCCACCAGAGGATATAAAAGAGCGAGGCTTTAGGAATTTAAGATATTGTGCAGCCCACATTTGATGCTGCCCTACGTCAGTTACAACTATCGAATTTTCACTTAAAACTTCGTTTAACTTTTCTATTATATATTGAGGTTTGATATTTGAATTCCTGTGTTCATAAGATAAAGGATAATCTCTTTTCCATTCTTTGATTGTTTCTAACCATTCCGTTCTTTCTACGGTTTTTATTAGAGGTATTAATTTGTTTAAAATTGTTTTTGCATCACCAACGATTGGAATATCAACCTTGATGTTTTTGTTAATCTCTGCAGGATCAATATCGATATGAATTATTTTTGCTTTAGAAGCAAATTTATCCACTCTACCAGTTACTCTATCATCAAAACGAACCCCAATTGCTATGATTAGATCGCTTTCAGAGATTGCATAATTTGCATATTTGGTACCATGCATGCCAACCATTCCTAATGAATACTCATCTGTCAAAGGAAATGATCCTAAACCCATTAATGAATTAGCAACTGGTATTTTTCCAGTTTTAGATAGAGTTTTTAATTCATCAGAAGCATTGGAAATTATTACACCTCCTCCAGCAAAAATTACCGGTCGAAAGGAATTATTTATAACTTCTGCAGCAGCCTTTATTTGCATATAGTTGCCTTCATATGTGGGTTGATATCCAGGTAGGTGGACTTTTTCAGGATAGTGATAATCAAAATTTGTTTTTATCACATCAACAGGCAAGTCAATAAGTACTGGACCAGGTCTACCAGTTCTGGCTATATAAAACGCTTCTTTTACAACTCTTGCAAGATCTTTTATATTTGTTACCATATAATTATGTTTAGTAATTGGAAGAGTTATTCCTCTAATATCAATTTCTTGGAAAGAATCAGTTCCAATTAAATGTGTTGGAGCTTGTCCAGTAAAAGCAACAACTGGTACTGAATCCATATAAGCGTTAGCAATTCCTGTAACTAAATTTGTTGCTCCTGGCCCAGATGTTGCTATGCAAACACCAACCTTTCCAGTGCTTCTAGAATAACCATCAGCGGCATGAGCAGCCGCTTGTTCATGCCTGACTAACACATGCGTGATTGGAGCATCGTATAATTCATCATAAAGTGGAATTACTTTTCCTCCTGGGTAACCAAATATAATTTCGACACCTTCTTTTAGTAAAGATTCAATTAGAATCTTCGCTCCGGAGAGTAAAGCCATAAAAACACCTCCACAGATTTACATTAAAAAAGCACCTTTATTTGAAGGTTGAACCATTCTGCTGTATCGTCCAAGGTATCCATTGATCTCAGAAATAATTGGTTTGAATGTATTGATTCTTTCCTTCATTTCCTTGTTCGAAATTTCCAAATTAAGAGTTTTCTCAGGAATATTTATGCTTATAATATCTCCATCTTTTACAATCCCTATTGGGCCACCGTCTGCTGCCTCTGGAGACACATGTCCAATAGCTGCACCTCTAGTAGCTCCAGAAAATCTTCCATCGGTTATCAAGGCGACACTTTTATCAAGGCCCATTCCAGCTAGGGCTGAGGTAGCTGCAAGCATTTCTCTCATACCTGGTCCACCTTTTGGTCCTTCATATAAAATAACAACAATATCTCCTTCTTTAATTTTGCCTTCAAATATTGCTTTAATTGCTTCTTCTTCTTTGTTAAAAACTTTAGCAGGACCTTTATGAATTAGCATTTCTTCCGCAACAGCGATTTGCTTTACAACAGCTCCCTCAGGGGCTATATTACCTTTTAAAACAGCTATTCCTCCATCTTTGTGATAAGGATTTTCGATAGGTCTTATAACATTATGATCAACAAATTTAACCGAGTCAATTGTTTCCTTAAGAGGTTTTCCAGTTACTGTTAGACAATCTAAGTGCAGTAAACCTTTTTTAGACAATTCTTTCATTACTGCGGGTATTCCGCCAGCAAAATAAAGGTCTTCGATATGATTTATACCAGCAGGGGTTAAACTGCAAAGATGAGGAGTTCTTCCACTAATTTTATTGATAATGTCCAAGTTAAAATTTATTCCTGCTTCATGAGCTATAGCAGGCAAATGTAGAGCTGTATTTGTTGAGCAACCAAGGGCCATGTCTAAAGTTAAGCCATTTTCAATAGATTTTTTTGAAATAATATCTAAAATTTTGATTCCCTTATTTACGAGTTCGACTATTTTTTGTCCACTTTCTGTAGCCAATCTTCTTCTTTCTGAAAAAACTGCGGGTATAGTTCCGTTTCCTGGTAGAGCAATACCAAGAGCTTCTGTAATGCAATTCATGGAATTAGCAGTGAACATTCCCGCACAGGAACCATATCCTGGGCAAGCAGACTTTTCTAACTCTTCCAACTCTTCGAGAGAAATTTTGCCAGCTTTTATAGAACCTACAGCTTCAAACATATCATGTAAATCAACTTTTCGTCCTTTATAATTACCAGCAAGCATTGGGCCACCACTGACGAGGATTGTAGGAATGTTCAATCTTAATGCAGCCATTAACATTCCTGGGACTATTTTGTCACAATTAGGTATTAAAATAAGACCATCAAATTGATAAGCTCTTACAACGGATTCAATGGAATCTGCTATTAAATCGCGACTAGGCAAAGAATATTTCATTCCAATATGTCCCATAGCTATGCCATCACATATTCCAATAGTTGAAAAAGAAAGAGGAACTCCTCCTGCAGAGGAAACACCTTTTTTAACGAATTCGCACAATTCGTTTAGGTGCTTGTGTCCAGGAATAATTTCATTTCCCGAATGAGCAATCCCTATTATGGGTTTGTTAAGATCGTCTTTTGTTAGTCCTAGTGCATATAAGAGAGACCTATGAGGAGCCTTTTCGACTCCTTTTTTGATTTGATCACTATTCAACTCAACACCTCCCGCTTTTTGAAAATAAAAACAAAAAACCCCCGGTAGAATTCATTTCAAATAAATAGAAAATTAAATAAAAATAAAATAATGTAAATATTTTCATGGTTTTAATAATATTGAAAAGATTTTCATTTTAGCAAATTATTAGTAACTATTGAAGTTTATTTGTAATTATTTGTGATTATACACTAAAATCTCTAATTTTGCAAAATTTTGAGCAAAAAGTTATTAACCTTATTAATACGCTTATACACAAGATGTTATAAGAAGTTAGCAAATGTTAACGAAGTTATTGTAAACAAATATTTACAAAATTAACAAAAAAGTTACTTCAGAAGGGAACCTGAAGAGTTTATAGAAATGAAGTTTTTTGAAGTTTAATGGTTGTTTATGAAAATTTAGAAAAAGTATTAATTATCCAAATTTTATTCTTCCCATTTATTATAACTCCCCAATATTTTGAAAAAAGAACTCATTTTCTCGATATTGTTTAAAGCTTTTTGGACTTTTTTATCATCGATCGATCCTTCTAAGTCTATATAAAAAGAATATTCTCCTAATTGTTTTTTTGTCGGCCGAGATTCTATTCTCGTTAAATTAATATTTTGTTTTTTGAAATTTTTTAAAATGTTGTACAAAACTCCGGCTTTGTTGAATTTTGGACAGCAAATGATAGATGTTTTATATGAGCTATGTTTTGATCGACTTTTGTGAGTTAATGAATTATCTTTTAAATTTGATATTATGAAAAATCTAGTAGCATTCACCATGGAATCTTGAATGTCTTCAGCTAATACGAATAAGCTATAAATTTTAGCAACATTTTCAGATGCAATTGCTGCACTATTTGGAATGTTTTTAATTAATTGACACGCACTTGCCGTACTTGCAGTAAAAATAATCTCAGGATTGTTCAAATAATTTCTAATAAACTTACTACATTGTCCAACTGCTTGCTGATGTGAGTAGATTGTTTTGATATTATTTAGTTCAATTTTTTCGTAAGATAAGAGAAAATGTCTAATTGGAACGATACATTCAGCTACCACCTTTATTTCAGAAATCTCAAATAGTAAATCCATTGTGATGCTAACTGAACCTTCGACAGAATTTTCTATGGGAACTACACCGTAATCAGTCTCGTTAATTTTAACACTTTCGAACACATCGGCGATGGTTTTTTGGGGAATAAAAATGTTATTTTCGCCAAAATACTTTTTAGCGGCTATTTCACTATATGTACCAATAGGACCTAAATATGAACATTTAATAGCTTCATCGTTTTTCAAAGTTTTTAAAAACTCCTTATTTTTTTGCGATTATAACATATTGAATAAAAAAATACAAAATTTCATAATTATTTCTTGCGAATTGAATCAATCCTTTTTTTAGAAAAAATATTTTAAAATTTGACAAATAAATTTTTATTTGATATAATAAACAAAATTTACATAAAAGGAGACTTCCTTTTACATGTTCGAGATTTTAATTCATAATGAAGTTCCTTTGTTTTCAGCCCAAAAAATTATAAAATTCACAAATTTAAATAACGATAGGAGGCGCCAAGACAGCCGGTGGATTGTAAGCACCGGATCTTGGTGCTTACTCATGAATTAGGGTAAATTCCTTTTCTAGTCCACACGGCTGCATCTTTATAGATGTGGCCGTTTTTTTTATCTATTTTTTCAGTTAATTAAATTGTAATAATTATTTTCTTTAAGAATGTCAAGCCTTTAATATAGTTCAATGATTTAACGTTACCCCGATACATTGAAGTTATTGTTCCGATTTAGATTTTAAAGTAAGTACTAAATTGGAGTTTTAGAATTTTTGAAGTATCCCCTGTAAAAATTATTTTAGGAGGTATTGATAAAAATGGAAAATCTAGAAGTTATTGAAGAAATAGTTTCTATACCGACGGGGTTCAAAGTTACAGGGATCCATGCAGGTATAAAAAAAGCTAAAAAAGATTTGGGATTAATTTATTCAAAATCAAAAGCGAATGCTGCTGCTGTTTTCACTACTAATAAAGTCAAAGCAGCTTCGGTGTTATTGAGTATGAACAACGTTATAAATAATGAAGCTCAAGCCATAATTGTTAATAGTGGCAATGCAAATGCATGTACTGGAGAAAAAGGTTATCAAGATGCAGTTAAAATAGTTGAAAAAACCGCTTCCATATTAAATTTAAGTTTTGAAGATGTGCTAATTTGTTCCACAGGGGTAATAGGTGTTACTTTGCCTTTAGAAAGGATATTGGTAGGTATTGAGGAATTATATAAAAATCTTGATAATAACTCTAATTTAGAGGATTTTGCATATTCAATAATGACTACTGATACTTTTCCGAAGATTTATTCAAAGAAGGTACAAATTAACGACAGGATAATAACATTAACGGGAGTAGCGAAAGGATCAGGAATGATTCATCCTAACATGGCCACCATGCTCTCTTTCATATTAACCGATGCTAATATTTCAAAAGACGCTTTGTGTTCTTCTTTAAAAAGATCTGTTAACAAAACATATAATATGGTTTCGGTGGATGGAGATACAAGTACTAACGATACCACAATTATTTTGGCAAATGGTGAGGCCAAAAATGATGAGATAGTTCAAGATACTTGGCAATTTGATATTTTTCAAAGCGCGTTGGATGAGGTTAATACTCATTTAGCAAAAATGATTGCAATGGATGGTGAAGGAGCTACTAAGGTCATTGAGATTCAAGTTTTAAACGCTATTTCAAAAGAAGATGCTAATTTGATAGCTAGATCTATTGCGAAGTCCAATTTGGTAAAAACGGCTATATTTGGGCAAGATGCAAATTGGGGAAGGATTATGGCGGCAGCTGGTTATTCAGGGGCAAACTTCAACCCAAATAAAGTGGACATCTGGTTTATAAGTTCGAAAGGTAAGGTACAAGTTTGTGAAGATGGCCATTTCATAGTGTTTAGTGAAGAGCTAGCAAAACACATATTGAGTTGCAAAGAAATTGTAATTGTATTAGATTTGAAAGAAGGTAATAGTCAGGCAATTGCTTGGGGATGTGATTTGACTTATGATTATGTGAAAATAAACGGAGGATATAGATCATGATATTAGAAGAAATTTATAAAGAAGAGATTGAAAAAGCTAAGATTTTGGTTGAGGCTTTACCTTACATTAAAAAATTTTCTGGGAAGATTGTGGTTATTAAGTACGGTGGTAAAGCTATGGACAATGATCAAATCAAAAAGATGATAATGCAAGATATTGTATTGATGAAATATGTGGGGTTACATCCAGTTATTGTTCACGGTGGCGGTCCGGAAATAAATAAGATGTTGAAAAGGGTAAATATTGAGTCTAAATTTGTTAATGGATTAAGGATTACTGATAAAGAAACTATGGAAATCGTGGAAATGGTGTTAGTAGGAAAAATTAATAAAGAGATAACTTCTTTAATAAATCAACTCGGAGGAAGTGCGATCGGTTTAAGCGGCAAAGATGCAAACTTATTAATTGCAAAGAAAGATATATCAAATGGGGATATAGGCTATGTGGGAGAAATAGTTGATGTGAATAAAGAGTTTCTCATAACCATACTAAAGGATGGTTACATTCCAGTAATAGCCCCCTGTGCAATTGGAATAGATGGTAATACATACAACGTAAACGCAGATACTGCAGCTGGAAAGATTGCATCAATATTAAAAGCAGACAAATTAATTTTGTTAACAGATGTTGCTGGGATTTTAAGAGATAGAAAAGATGAGAGAAGTATTATTTCACAAATAAACTACCAAGATTCAAAAGAACTTTTAAATTCAAATTTGATCACAGAAGGCATGATTCCAAAATTAAAATGTTGTATCCAAGCAGTTGAAGAAGGGGTAGAAAGAGCTCACATAATAGATGGTAGAATTCCACATTCTTTAATCTTAGAAATATTTACAAAAAAAGGGATAGGGACAATGATTACAAAGGAGAGTTATAACAATGAAAATTTCTGAAAATTGTAAATATGTAATGAACACGTATACAAGATATCCAATTAAATTGGTAAGGGGTGAAGGAGTTAAAGTATGGGATGATGAAGGGAGAGAGTACCTTGACTTTGTGGCCGGTATAGCTGTGAATTGTCTAGGATATTCACATCCTGAAATTATTTCAACAATTGTTAGTCAAGCAGAAAAAATAATTCACTGTTCTAATCTATATTGGAATGAAAGTCAAATTAATCTTGCAAAAATATTATGTGAAAAATCTTTTGGTCATAGCGTGTTTTTCTGTAATAGTGGAGCGGAAGCAAATGAAGGAGCATTGAAACTTGCTAGAAAGTATGGACGTTTAAAATATGGAGAAAAACGATACAAAATCATCACTACTTTGAATTCATTTCATGGAAGAACCTATGGTGCACTTACTGCAACGGGACAAGAGAAATATCATAAACATTTTGAACCATTGGTAGGAGGTTTTAGTTATGTTAAATACAACGATATTGATGAGTTGCAAAGTGCAGTTGATGAATCTACCTGCGCCGTGATCCTAGAAGTTATCCAAGGTGAAGGAGGAGTGAATGAAGCTGACGAAACTTATTTAAAGGAGGTCAGAAGACTGTGCAATGAGCATGATATTCTTTTGATTTTTGATGAAGTACAGACAGGTATAGGAAGAACGGGTAAACTTTTTGCATATGAACACTCTGGTGTTGAACCAGATATTATGACGTTAGCTAAAGGTTTAGGTGGAGGGATACCAATTGGTGCATTAGTTGTTAATGAAAAAGCAGATGTTTTCTCTCCAGGAGAGCATGCTTCTACTTTTGGAGGTAATCCATTAGCTTGCGAAGTTGGTATAACTGTAATGAATCTTGTTTCTCAACCCAATTTTCTAGAGACTGTACAAAAACAAGGTGATTTTTTAAAATCGAAACTTCTCGAACTGAAGAAAAAATACAATGTTATCAAAAGAGTTAAAGGAAAAGGTTTAATGATAGGTTGTGAACTAAATATTGAAGATGCACAAGAAATTGTGAAACTTGCTTTAAAAAAAGGCCTTCTTATAAATGCTGTTAGTAAAAATATTTTGAGATTTGTGCCTCCTTTAATTGTAACTCAAGAGGATGTTTCTAAGGCTATAGATATTTTGGAAGAAACTTTTATAGAAATGGATTTTAAAAGTAATATGTAATTATTGTACTTTAAAAAACAAAAATTTATTAAAGAGGTGAAATATAAATGGACTTGAATGGAGAAAAAGTCATTTTAGCTTATTCTGGGGGTTTAGACACTTCAGTTATTGTTCCTTGGTTGAAGGAAAATTACAAGTGTGAAATCATAGCCGCATGTATAGATGTGGGTCAAGGTTCGGAAATTGAAACCGTGAAAGAAAAGGCACTAAAAAGTGGTGCAAGCAAAGTATATCTTGAAAACGCTAAAGAAGAGTTCGTTACTGATTATATATATCCAACCTTAAAGGCTGGAGCGATTTATGAAGGTAAATATTTATTAGGAACATCTTTTGCAAGACCTTTAATGGCGAAGAAATTAGTGGAAATTGCTCATAAGGAAAATGCCAAATATATTGCTCATGGTTGCACTGGGAAAGGAAATGATCAAGTAAGATTTGAAGTTTCTATAAAAGCTCTTGATCCCTCAATTCAAATTATTGCTCCTTGGAGAATTTGGGATATTAAGTCTCGAGAGGAAGAAATTGAATATGCCTTAATTAAAGGAATTCCGATAAGTGTTTCAAAGGAAAAAATTTACAGTGTTGATAAAAATTTATGGCACATTAGCCATGAAGGAGGAGATCTTGAAGATCCAAAAAATGAACCTAAAGACACACTTTTTGAAATGGTTGTACCGCCCGAAAAAGCTCCTGATTTTCCTGAATACATAACAATTGAATTTAAAAAAGGCATACCAATAAAAGTTAACGAAAAAGAATTAGGACCGGTACAGCTTATAGAAGAAGTTAATAAGATAGGTTCAAGAAACGGTATAGGGATTGCAGATGTAGTTGAAAATAGATTAGTAGGAATGAAATCTCGAGGTGTTTATGAAACCCCTGGAGGAACAATTTTATATTATGCTCATAAAGAGCTAGAATCTTTGGTTCTTGACAAAGAAACAAGTAGATTTAAAGATTTAGTTGCGCAGAAATATGCAGATTTAGTCTATAATGGATTATGGTTTTCACAACTGAGGGAAGCTTTAGATGCTTTTGTTGATGAGACGCAAAAAGTTGTAACTGGGAAGGTTCGATTAAAATTATACAAAGGAAACATTATTACATCTGGAATCGATTCTCCTTATTCATTGTACGACGAAGAGTTAGCAACATTTGGTAAAGACAATGTATACAATCAAAAAGATGCTGAGGGATTTATAAACTTATTTGGTCTTCCTTTAAAGATGCGAGCGTATCAACTTCTCAAATTAGGAAAGGAAAACAGCTTGACAATAACAGATGAAAAAGAAGTTCAAAAGAAAAAGGTTAAACTGCAAAGATAGAAATACTTATAATGAAATATATTAAATTTAAGTATATTACAGAAAAAGTTCTACATAATTATTAAATGAAATTTTTAGAATTTTTAGTAAATATAAAGATAAAATTGATTAGGAGGAATAGGATGAAACTGTGGGGTGGAAGATTTACTAGAGAAATAGAAGCTGAAATGGAAAAGTTTAACTCTTCGTTATCTTTTGACATTAGGCTTCTGCCATATGAAATAGATGTTTCTTTAGCTCATGCAGCTGGATTAAAAAAAGCAGGGATAATAACTAATGAAGAGTTCGACCTTATTAAAAAGGGATTGGAGGAAATAAAAGAAGAAAAATTTAATTATTTACCAGGTATAGAAGATGTTCATACTCTAGTTGAGCAAATTTTATTTGAAAAGGTAGGTGATGTTGCAAAAAAATTACATACTGGTCGAAGTAGAAACGACCTCATCGCTACTGATGAGAGACTATATTTGAAAAGAGAAATAGAAGAAATAATAGATCTTTTAGAGGAAATAAATTTTAATTTAAACGATTTAGCTAATAAACATAAAAATATACTGTTTCCAGGTTATACCCACCTACAAAGAGCACAGCCTATAACCTTTTCTCATCACTTATTAGCTTACGTAGAAATGTTTAGTAGAGATATATCACGGTTAAAAGATTTATATAAAAGAGTAGATGTGATGCCCTTGGGATCTGGGGCATTAGCGGGGACATCATATAATATCGATCGAGAATATGTTGCTTCGTTACTGGGTTTTAGAGAAATTTCTAAGAATAGTCTTGATGCAGTTAGTGATAGAGATTTTATAATAGAATTTTTATCAGGTTCTTCGATAATAATGATGCATTTAAGTAGATTTTGTGAAGAGATTATATTATGGTCGACACAGGAATTTAAATTCATTGAGCTTGGTGAAAAGTATTCTACCGGCAGTAGTATCATGCCCCAGAAAAAGAATCCCGATTCTGCAGAACTAATCAGAGGTAAAACAGGAAGAGTATATGGAAATTTAGTTACTTTGCTCACCATTATGAAAGGATTACCTCTTGCATACAATAAAGATATGCAAGAAGACAAAGAACCACTATTTGATACAGTCGATACTCTAAAAAGTTGTTTAAAAATATTTGTTGGTATGATAAAAAGTATGGAAATAAAACACGAGAACATGGAAAGAGCAACCAGGGATGGTTACATGAACGCTACAGATCTTGCCGATTATCTTGTAAACAAGGGCATACCTTTCAGGGATGCTCATGAGGTTGTTGGAAAGATTGTTAGATACGCAATTGAAAAAGACAGCCCTTTAGAAAAATTAAGTTTAGAAGAGTTTAATAAATTTAGTGGTTTAATAAATGAAGATGTTTATGAAATTTTAAATCTCAAAAATATTTTGAAAAATCGAAAGACTAAAGGGGCTGCAAAATGGGAGGAAATATGATGAAAGTGGGAATCCTTGGAGCTACTGGATATACTGGATTAGAATTAATTCGTTTGCTATCAAAACATCCTTATGCAGAAATAGTGTATATAACTTCACGAACTTTTGATGATAAAACAATATCGGAAATTTATCCAAGTTTGAATAATTTTTGCGATTTATCCCTTGAAAAATTAAATTTAGAAAAGGCTGTTTCATTATGTGATTTAATATTTACGACGTTGCCTTCCAGCTACGCCTTTAAATTAGCAGAAATGATAGAAGGTTCTCAAAAAAAGTTAATAGATTTGGGATCAGATTTTAGGTTTGATAGTTTTGAAACCTACGAGAAATGGTATTTTCCAAAAGAAAAAGTTACATCATATGAAAATTTCAACAGAGTTTATGGATTACCTGAAATATATAGAGAAAGAATAAAAAATGTTCAAATAGTTGCAAATCCAGGATGTTATCCTACAAGTGTATTGTTAGGCTTAAAACCCTTGTTGACGAACAATTTAATCAAAGATAACATAATAATTGTTGATTCAAAGTCAGGGGTATCTGGTTCAGGGCATGAACCCAAACTTGGGAATCTCTTTTCCGAATGTAATGAGAATTTAAGGCCATATAACGTTGTAAAACATAGGCATGTTCCAGAAATGGAGCAAGAATTATCAAAATTAAAAAAGACTGAGGTAAATGTTATTTTTACTCCGCATCTAGTACCTATGACTAGAGGAATACTAAGCACTATTTATACTAAACTTGATTCAAACATCGAAATTGATGAAATATACTCTCTTTATAAAAATCATTATCTAAACGATGGTTTTGTCAGGATACTTAAACCAGGATTATATCCCTCAACTAAAGATGTTTATGGCTCAAACTTTTGTGAGATAGGTTTTGAATTAGATAAAAAAACAAATACTTTAATTATAATGTCGGCTATAGATAATTTGGTCAAAGGAGCCAGTGGCCAAGCTGTACAAAATATGAATATTTTATTTGGATTCCTGGAAAATACTGGTTTAGATATAATTCCCATTTATCCATAGAATTTATTAAAAAGTTTTTACTACTCTTGATAATTTTAGGTCTTTAATATATAATAGAAAAAATTTCATGCCTAAAGCATTAAATTTTTTATCTAAAATTTTAAAAAGTGTATGACAGTTTTACAAAAAAGAAAAAGGAGGGTGGGTACGTTTTAGATCGTTGAAAAGGCGTACCGTTAATTATGAGAAACGTCTTTATCGTTGATACCACTTTAAGAGATGGAGAACAAACTGCCGGGGTTGTATTTGCCAATGAAGAAAAGGTTCAGATCGCAAAAATGTTATCTGAATTAGGAGTATACCAAATAGAAGCTGGGATACCAACAATGGGTGGGGATGAGAAAGAAGCTATCAAAAAGATATGTAAGTTAGATCTTGGAGTAAGTATTATGGGATGGAATAGAGCGGTTATAAGTGATATTGATGAATCTATTGATTGTGGAGTTGATGCTGTTGCTATTTCTATATCTACTTCTGACATTCATATAAAACATAAATTAAGAAAAGATAGAGATTGGGTTTTGAAAAGTATGGTAAACGCAACAAAATATGCAAAAAAGCGTGGGTTATATGTTTCTGTTAACGCCGAAGATGCATCAAGAAGCGATATGGATTTTCTTCTAAAGTTTGCTAAAGAAGCAAAAGAAACTGGTGCTGATAGGCTAAGGTATTGTGATACTGTAGGAATGGAAGATCCTTTTTCAATACATGATAGAATAAAAACAATTATAAAAGAAGTTGGCATAGACGTTGAAACTCATACACATGATGATTTTGGTATGGCTACCGCAAATACCTTGGCCGGTATTAGAGCTGGTGCGAGGTATGCCGGTGTAACTGTGAATGGTTTAGGGGAAAGAGCAGGTAATGCTGCATTAGAAGAAGTTGTAATGGCATTAAAATATATATATAAACTGGATTTGGGTATAAAAACCGAAATGCTTAGAGAAATTTGTGAATATGTTGCTGCTGCATCTAGCAGACCTCTTCCTTTATCAAAAGCAATTGTGGGTCACAATGTATTTACTCATGAATCAGGAATACATACTGATGGAGTTTTAAAAGATTCTAATACATATGAATCTTTTAGTCCCGAAGAAGTTGGGTTACAAAGGCAGATTTTGATTGGTAAACATTCTGGAAAACATGCAATCATAGCCAAGTTTAGGGAATATGGTATAGATCTAACTTCCGAAGAAGGAGAAGAACTATTAGAAAAAGTTCGAGCTCTTTCGGTACAATTGAAAAGATCGTTGTTTGATAAAGAATTGATGTATTTATATAACGAAATGAAGGAGGAAAAAAAGAAATAATGAGAAAAGCTAAAACAATTTCTGAAAAAATCTTTAGTGATCATTTGGGAAGAGATGTTGAAGCAGGTGAGTTAGTTATAATTGATGTTGATTTTATGATGGGGCAAGATGGTACTAGTCCTTTAGCAATCAAGACCTTTGAAGAGGTTGGAGCTAGTTCTGTTTTTGATTCCAAAAAAATAGCCATGGTAATCGATCATAACGCGCCGAGCCCTTCAGAAAAAGTTTCAGCATTACATAAATTAATGAGAAACTTTAAGGATCAAAATAAAATATATTTTTATGATATTGGAGACGGTATTTGTCATCAACTTATGCCAGAACAAGGTCATGCCCTTCCTGGACAAATTGTAATTGGTGCAGATTCTCATACATGTACTTATGGTGCCATTAACTGTTTCTCAACTGGAGTAGGGTCAACTGATTTAGCAATAGCAATGGCAAGTGGTAAGCTGTGGTTTAAAGTTCCAGAAACTGTTAAAATAGTTTTAAATGGTGATTTGCCTTTTGGTGTTTACTCCAAAGACGTTATTTTATTCATTATTAAAGAGTTGACTGCAAATGGTGCAACGTATAAAGCTGTAGAATTTGAAGGAGAAGTTATAGACAATCTATCTGTACAAGCAAGGTTTACAATATCAAATATGGCTGTAGAAATGGGAGCGAAAGTTGGACTAATGAAAGCTGACGATAAAGTTTTAGAATGGCTAAAAAATCGAACCTCTGATGAGTTTAAAACTTACGAATCAGATTACGGAGCCCAATACGAAAAAATTTATAATTTCGATCTTAGTGATTTAGAACCACAAGTTTCAAAACCACATACTGTTGATAATGTGAGTTCTATTAAAGACGTAGAAGGTATTCCAATCCAGCAAGGTTTATTGGGTACTTGTACGAACGGTAGACTTGAAGACTTAAAAATTGCTGCTAAAATCTTGAAAGGTAAAAAGGTTAATTCAGATGTTCGTCTAATAGTTGCTCCAGCTTCCAGATCAACGTTGCTTGAGGCAATAGACGAAGGTGTCATTCAAACTTTGATCAAAGCAGGTGCGACTATTGTTGCTCCGGGATGTGGACCATGTGTGGGTACACATAACGGTGTTCCCGCAGATGGTGAAAATGTAATTTCAACAGCTAATAGGAATTTTAAAGGGAGAATGGGAAATAATAAAGCTTTTATTTATCTTGCTTCACCAGCAACAGTTGCAGCTTCTTGTATTGAAGGAAAAATTACAGATCCTAGAAAATACCTATAACTAAAATTATTAAAAAAGTTTCTGAGGAGGTTCAACTATTATGCAATTAATAGGGTACGCACATAAGTTTGGAGACAATGTAAATACTGATTATATAATATCTGGCAAATACAAATTTGCCACAATCGATATGAATGAACTGGTCGTACATTTAATGGAGGACTTAAGACCTAATTTTTATTATGAAATTAAAAAAGGAGATTTTATTGTAGCTGGAGAAAACTTTGGTTGTGGTTCCTCTAGAGAACAAGCTCCTTTAGTGATAAAACAAGCAGGAATTGGAGCAGTTTTAGCTAAATCATTTGCTCGTATTTTTTTTAGAAATGCGATAAATATAGGGTTACCTGCTATAGAAGTTTCAACCGATAGTATTGAAGAAGGAGACTCCTTAAAAGTGGATTTGGAGAAAGGAATTGTAGAAAACATTACAAAAAATCAGGTTTTAAAGATACATCCTCTTTCTCCTGAGATGCTTGAAATTTTAAAGTTAGGAGGACTTGTTAACTTCTACAAAAAATATGGTTCTTTAGAATTCAAAAAGTTTAATTAAAATTTTCAATTATAATAAGTAGGTGATTTAATGTATAAGGTAACATTGATCCCTGGAGATGGAATTGGTCCAGAAATAACTCAAGTTGTTGTAGAAATATTTGACAAATTAAAAGCACCAATATCCTGGGAAATAGTTGAGGCTGGTGCTGGAGCTATAAAAAAGTATGGTACACCTTTGCCTGAAACTGTTTTGGAATCTATAAAAAGAAACAAAGTTGCTTTAAAAGGGCCTATCACGACACCTGTGGGCGAAGGTTTCCGAAGTGTAAATGTCACTCTTAGAGAAAAATTAGACTTGTATGCCAATCTTAGACCGGTTAAAAGTTTACCCGAAATTAATGACAAATTTGAAAACATTGATTTAGTGATAATTAGGGAAAATACTGAGTGTTTATATAAGGGAATTGAATATAAAATTGATGAAGATACTGCATGCGCTGTTCGAGTAGTTACTAAGAAGGCTAGTGAAAGGATAGCTCGATTTGCCTTTGATTATGCACGTAATCATAACCGCAGAAAGGTCACAGCTGTACACAAAGCGAATATTCAAAAAATAACAGACGGGTTATTTTTGCAATGTATTAGAGAAGTTTCAGAGTATTTTCCAGACATAGAATACGAGGAGAAAATTGTTGATAATATGAGCATGCAACTTGTTTTAAATCCAGAAAAGTTTGATGTGATCGTTTGTCCGAATTTATATGGAGATATTTTATCTGATCTTGCCGCGGGACTTATAGGTGGATTAGGATTAGCTCCAGGAGCGAATATTGGTGAAGAGATAGCTGTCTTTGAAGCGGTTCATGGTTCAGCACCTGATATTACTGGTAAAGGAATTGCTAATCCTATAGCCCTATTGCGTTCATCAGTCATGCTTTTAGAGTATTTGAAAGAAGAAAATTTTGCCAAAAAATTAGAACTAGCCATTGAAAATGCTGTAGCCGATAAAAATATTCTTACTCCTGATTTAAATGGCTATGGAACAACTGAATCATTAAAAAATAAGATTATCAGTTTATTAAAAATTTAATAAACGGTTGGTGATTTTTTTGAAGGAGAAGGTATCTAGAATAGTAATAAAAGTAGGAAGTAGTTCTTTAAGCGATGAAAACGGAATAGATGAAGAAAAAATTCGAAACATTGTTGAACAAGTAAGCACATTAAAAAATTTAGATAAAGAAATAGTTATTGTTTCGTCAGGGGCGATTGCTGCTGGTATGGCTGAGTTAGGTTATAAAAAGAAACCAACTTCTATTATCGAAAAGCAGGCATGTGCAGCTGTAGGTCAAGGACTGTTAATATCGACCTACAATAAGTATTTTAATGAAAAAAAATTAAAATGTGCCCTAATATTATTAACTGGAGAAGATTTCGCTAACAGGCGACGATATCTTAACTCTTATAACACAATTAATCAACTTTTAAAGTTTAATTTGGTTCCAATTATCAATGAAAATGATACAACCGCTACTTTAGAAATTAAATTTGGAGATAACGATATTCTATCTGCCCAAGTTGCAAGTTTAATCGAAGCTGACTTACTTATTATACTTTCTGATGTACCAGGTTTGTTAAAGGATTTAAACGATCCTAATTCAATAATTAGAGTCGTGGAAGAAGTCAATTTAGAGATTAAAAATTTAGTCAATAACAAGATTGGAAAACTAGGAACTGGCGGAATGAACTCAAAGATAGAAGCAGCAAAAATTTCGCTAAGTGCTGGAATACCGATGATTATTGCTCCTAGTTATGATAATAATGTAATTCAAAGATCAATAGAAAGCCTGATTTCTATGAGTTATAGTGTTGGGACTACATTTCTTCCAAAAGGGAAAAAATTGAGTAAAAGAAAAAGATGGATAAACTTTAGTTTAAAGCCCAAAGGTGAAATAATAATAGATGAAGGAGCAGAATTAGCTCTTTTAAGTGGTAAAAGTCTACTTGCTGTTGGAATCAATGAAGTAAATGGAAGTTTTACTGCTGGGGATTTAGTGAAGATTCTCAATAAAGATAAAGCAATTTTAGGAAAAGGTTTAGTAAACTATTCCTCTAATGAAATAAAAGTGATGATAGGGAAAAAAACTGAGGAGATTCATTTATTCAACGAAAAAATTGGACCTGAAGAGATAATTCACAGGGATAATATGGTGATTGAAAAAGAATTTTGAAATATAATGGAAAATAATAAGCAAAAAATAAAAGCACCTATCTTTTTACATAGGACAAGTGCTTTTTTGTTGATGGAGGCAACGGAGGGATTTGAACCCTCGAATAGCGATTTTGCAGACCGCCGCCTTAGACCCCTTGGCTACGTTGCCACCTGATATAATTAAATATTAATTTAATTTTGGCGGGGACGACGGGACTCGAACCCGCGGCCACCGGTGTGACAGACCGGCATGATTACCAACTTCACCACGTCCCCATTTTGCTCACATGTATATTTTACCAAAAAAAAATGCTTTTGTCTACTCTTGTGTAGAATCTTTCATGTTTTGTTCATTTATATTTCTTTCGACTCATGATTTTCTTGCACTTGATTTTCTTCTATGTTCGAATTATCATTATAATTAGTTGTGTCACTATTTTCTTCATTTTCTTGAGCTTTTTCTTTTTCTTCTTCTTTATTTGTTGATTCAAATTCTTCAATTTTGACCTTTTCTTTAATAAATTTAGCAACCTTAATTCGTAATTCATTCCACACCAATTCTTCAAAGATTTGTGGATTGGAATTAACTATTTCTAAAGCCCTTCCATAAGGAAGTCCGTACATATTTCCGAAATTTTTTATGGCTTGATTAAGTTCTTCTTCTGTTACTATAATATTATTTTCGTCTGCAATATGTTCTATCGTAATTATCTCTTTTATCCATTTTAGAGCTGATTTTTCAATATCTTCTCTGAATTTCTCTTCGTCATTATTAAACTTTTCTAATTCATTTTCATAAGTGCCTCTTCTTTTAAGATCATTTATGGTCCTTTCAACGTAATAATTTAAAGTTTCTGGAGATATTTCTATTTCTACATAGTTTGGAAGTTCAGATAAAATATAGTTGATAATAAATTGTTCTTCCCACTCCTGAACAGCTTCTTCCCCTTCTTTTCTGATTTTTTCCTTTAATTCGGAAAGTGTTTCAACTTCAATATTAAGTTCTTTAACAAAATTATCGTTTAACTCGGGAATTTTTCTGGAATAAATTTGAACAATTTTAATTTTTTGGATAAGTTCTTCCCCGTCCTCAGTTTCTTCTGCTTCTATCAATAGTTCAAATTCTTCACCGTTGAATTTTCCAATCAAAGCCTTTGTTAGAGGTCTTGGGTCTTCTTCTCTTACTACTACTTCGTATTCCATTTCTTCTTCAATTATTGTATCTTCACTATCTACAACGGAATATAAAAATCTAACAAAGTCACCATATTCAATTGGCCCATTTTTTGGTTCTAAAATAACATTACTTTCCAAAAGTTCATTAAGTCTTTGATTTATGTATTCTTCTACTATATCTTTTGAATTCGGTACCTTCACAACCATATCTTCGAAGTTTGTTTTGCTTATTTTTGGATAGGTATGCAATATTACCTCGAATTCAATAACATCATCCTCTATAGAACTTGATTCTATAATCACAGGAAATAGAATCTTTTCTTCTTCGGATAATTTATGTTCTAATTCATGTTCGGCTTCTTCTAAAAGCATTTCTTGAAATTCTGATCCTAAACGAAGTTTAATAATCTCCCTTGGTACTTTACCTTTTCTAAATCCTTCGAAGGTATAATTATTATTAATATACTGGGCAATTCGATTTTCCATTTTTTCAATTTCTTCTTTATAGAACTTTACTAAATATTTTTTAACGTTTTTGTCTTGATAAAGTAATGTTTTTTCCATTTTATGCCTCCTTGAATTAATAAAGAACGTTATAATTCTAGTAATTAATATCAATAGTAAATTAATATTAAAATCAATAAAAAATGTTCTCGAAGTATTATACAATTTATAGAAGCAAATTTGGTTAATTTTAGGTCAAATTTTATTTTTCATCTGTAAATGTTTAAATATATCTTTTATTTTAGTTAGAATTATTTTCTAAATAATTTATGTAAAGTATTCATTATTTAAGGTTAATTATGTTAGAATATCTTCTGAAAAGCATTTTTAAAAGTAAATCTTTACTTTTTACAATCTAGCGATAAAAACTGTTTTATGAGGTGAACATTTTGCCAACTCAATATGTGCTAAATAATCTATCTATCTTATGTGGTGAAAAAGACGAAATATACACTTACATAGCCGAAAGGTTAAAAGAAGATAAGCTATGGATAGTAACTTTAAATGCATTGATGTATATGGAGTATCTGAAAATGAATGAATATTCTGAAGCGTTAAAAATGTCCACGTTTTCTATTCCTGATGGGGTAGGGATAGTTAAGTTATTAAAAAAGAAAGGGATTGAAACTGAACGATGCCCAGGTTTTGATACAATGGAATTTTTACTGCATTTGTCTAAAGAAAGAAATTACAATATATATTTATTAGGATCTAAGGAAGAAGTAGTTAAAAAAGCTTCTGACAATATTATAAAAGATTTTGGAACCTCAATAGTTGGTTATCATCATGGATACTTTGATTGGAGTCTAGAAGAAGAAGTTGTAAAAGATATAAATGAAAAAAATACTGATCTTCTTTTCGTAGGAATGGGCATTCCAAAGCAAGAAATTTTTATTAAGAGAAATATAGAAAAAATTAATGCAAGGTTATTAATGGGAGTGGGAGGAAGTTTTGATGTTCTTGCCGGTGAAGTAAAAAGGGCTCCTCAATTTTATCAAAAACTCGGGTTAGAGTGGTTGTATAGAATGATAAAAGAACCGCATCGGATAAAAAAGATTCCTGATTTAATAAAGTTTTATTTAAGAATATTTCAAAATAAAGATTAAATAGTTTATCAATAGCAAAATTATCCCCTCATTAAAGAGGAAAGATGGTTTTTTATTTTCATTTTCACAATTTGATTCAAAAATAAACAATTTTGTAAAATGTAAAATACTAGCAAATTTGATATAATCAATGGTATAATATTTCAATAGGATGCGTTCAATTCGTTCTACTTAAATTTGTGATTTTTATATAATTTTTAAGTGTCTTCTTCGACTCTTATCGATCAAAAAAATGAAGGAGGATTTTTTCATGGCAAAACATACACCAAAATGGTTAAAAAATTGTGTGATTTATGAAGTATTCATAAGAAATTATTCCAATGTTGGATGTTTTAATGATGTTTATAATGATATTGAGAGGATAAAGGCTTTGGGTGTTGATATTATTTGGTTTATGCCATTTTATCCTGTGGGAAAGGTGGAAAGAAAAGGTACTCATGGAAGTCCGTATTCTATCAAAAATTATGAAGAAATTTCGCCTGAATATGGAGATAAAGACTCTTTCAGAGAATTAATACAAAAGGCGCACTCTCATGATCTTAAAATAATGATTGACATTGTTTTTAATCATACATCCATGGATTCAGATTTATTAGAAAAACACCCTGAATGGTTTTTAAAGGATAAAAACGGTGATTTTACTAGAAAAGTTGGTGAATGGAATGATATATACGATCTAGATTACAACAATAAAGAATTATGGGATTACTTAATAGATGTTCTTGAAATGTGGGTGGATCTTGGAGTCGATGGTTTCAGGTGTGATGTAGCTCCTTTAGTTCCTTTGGAATTTTGGGAAAAAGCTAGAGAATATCTATCACAAAAGAAAGAGTTAGTTTGGTTAGCTGAAAGTTTAGATCTTAACTTTTTAAATAGTTTAAGAAGCAAGGGTTATAATGTTTCATGTGATGCCGAACTCCACAGAGTATTTGATATAACTTATGACTATGATGGTTATGATTATTTAAAAGATTATTTTAGGGGAGAAAAGGGTTTAGATTATTATTTAAATCAACTCTTTCTTCAACAAACTATGCTGCCTGTAAATTCAGTTAAAATGAGATTTTTAGAAAATCATGATAATCCTCGAATATCCTATGTGTTAAATGGTAAAAACAAAATTAAGAACTGGTCGGCTTTTTACTCTTTATTACCAGGAGCAACGCTTATATATGCTGGACAAGAATTGATGCTAGATAAGACTCCCAGCCTTTTTGAAAAAGATCCTGTAAAATGGAGTAGAGGCGATTATGAATTTATGAATTATTTTAAGAAAATTATAAACATATCTAAAGAAATAAAATCTCGATGTGATTTATTTTCTATTCGTGAATTATCTGAGGGAATTGTTGAATTAAGATGGAAGGGTCGCAGAAGAGAGTATCTGTCGATTTTAAATTTAGATGATAAATTTGGAGAAATACCTGTTGATTTAAAATTATACGCGTCAGATCTTTTAAGTGATCAAATAATACGAATTGACAAGAGTTTTAAAATAAGTAAGTCACCTCTTATCTTTAGATTAAAATGAACGTAAGGGAGGTGAGATTCGTTACAAAAAGCGACTTTAAGGAGGATATAAGATGAGTATCAAAGAAAAATTTATGAACGGACTAAGTAAAACTCGAAAAGCTTTATTTAACAACATAAAGACTATTTTTTCTGGAAGAACTTTAGACGAAGAAACATTAGAAGAACTTGAAGAAATACTCATAATGTCTGACATGGGTGTTGAAGTTGTTGATAAAATTTTAGAAGAATTAAAAGAAAGATATAACAAAGAAAAGTCAGATCAAAAAGATCCCTTAATCTTGCTGAGAAATATAATGGTTAGTCATTTAAATACAAGTCCATTAGTTTTAGATACTTCAATAAAGCCTTTAGTTATCTTAATAGTTGGAGTTAATGGAAGTGGAAAGACAACTACAGCTGCTAAATTAGCTAAAATTTATATAGAATATGGTAAAAATGTTGTATTAGTGGCTGCGGATACCTTTCGCGCAGCTGCTATAGAACAACTTAAAGAATGGGGAAACAAATTAAATACCACTGTTATAGCTCATCAAAAGGGATCGGATCCAGCTGCAGTAGTTTTTGATGCAATTAATCATGCTAAAGCCAAGAATAAAAATGTAATTATTATCGATACAGCAGGTAGGTTACATACAAAAAGTAATTTAATGGAAGAATTGAAAAAGATAAAAAGAGTTGTTCAGAGAGAAATCGAAGGTGCTCCCCAAGAGATATTACTTGTACTTGATGGTACCACAGGACAGAATGGAATTGTGCAGGCCAAGGCCTTTAAAGAAGCGATAGATATTACCGGAATTGTGATAACAAAATTAGATGGAACAGCGAAAGGGGGAATTGCATTCGCTATAAATCATGAATTGAATATACCGATAAAATTAGTAGGATTGGGTGAAAAAGAAGATGATTTACAAATTTTTGATCCAATTACCTATTGTAATGCTTTATTAGGAATCGAGGAATAAATATGGAGGATTTTATAAAAGATTTTGCTCAATGTCCAATTTGCGGTAAAGAGTTTTCGTACAATAAAGTTTCTTCCCCATCTATAAAGGTAAGTTCTTATGATTTAGATTTAAAGCCTGAATATAGAACGATTAATGTTTCTCTTTTTAGTGTGATAACTTGTCCTAATTGTTATTTTACTTTTCAAGAGAAAGACAAATCGGATATAATAAATTATGTTAATAATAATGAAAATTTTTCAAAAATTGTGCAATTTCTTGAATACATAGGAAAAACTTATAGTTCCAAAGTTGATAATTCATCAAATAAATCATCCGATTTTTATAGAGATCAGCTATTTTTAGCAGGAGAAATCTATTCTATACTAGGTCTTTCGTTAGAAGTAGTAAAAATTATGATAAAATTAAGTTGGTATTATCGAGAGAAAAACGATGAGGAAAAAGAGTTAGGTATTCTATATTATTGTGGGAAATTGTTGGAGAGAGAATATCAGAACATTTTAAACGAGGATGATTTTATTTTTGCTTTATTTTATTTAGGGTATATTAACTATCGACTAGATCGAAAAAAAGAAGCGGCAAAATATTTAGATTATCTATTAAAAAAATATAAAAGTTCCTCAAATCCATATTTGAAAGCTGCAAAAAATCTGAGGGGTGAGCTAAGGTGAAGAAAGTTGGTATAGAGTTTTTGTTACTAGTAACTTTTGTGATAGTTTTTGTTTTTTCTGGATGTACTTTTTTTCAACCACAACAACAACCCACTTCTTCTCTGCCGAGTGAAGAATTGGAAGCTATAAAGAACCAATTATATGCCATAGAATATCGTCTGGCTCAAATGGAAAGTCAAGTTATCAATTTGTCCGACAAAATTTATCAAACTTCAATGAATTATAGTTATGATAATGAAATGGTAAAAAGTTTAAAAGATCAGTATACTTATGTTGAGAAAAGGATAGTGACATTAGAAAATTATTTGTATGAAGGAAGAAGTTATGAAGATATTGATAGACTACTGGATTTAGATGTAAGGGTGAAAAAACTAGAAGACGCAAGTAATTTAAGTATCTTTTATACAAGTGATAATTATGATTCTTCTGGAATAGAAGCAAGAATTTTAAAACTAGAAAATCAAATAAATGAATTAGAAAATCTTCTTGTCAATATTCCAAAAATGGATCAAAAGTTAGTTTTGGATAACATAAACGAATTGAATGAAAAAGTTAATTACTTAGAGAAAAGTTTTAAAAATTCGGATTTTTATTTTTTACAAAATGGGAATGTAAAAGAGCTTATTGAAAATGAAATTAAAGAAGCAGATCTAGAAGGATTTGTGGAAAGTATCGTTGATTATAAAACAGAAGAAGCAGTTTCAAAATTATATTATCAAAATCAGTCAGAGAATATTTTAAAAGTTAAATTACTCGAAGATAAAGTTATGAATTTAGAAAATCAAATTAGTGGTTTAAATAATGAATTGCAAAAAGCATTAATTCAACCTCCTAATTCTCTAAATGAAGTATATATAGGTCAAATACAAGATTTAAATTCAAAGATAAATGATCTATATTATAATCTCGGAGAAAAAGAAGTAACTCAACTATTAGGTAGTTCCAGTGAAATTAAATATGTTGTTAAGTCGGGAGATACTCTGATAAGCATCTCTAACGCCTTTAACCTTGGTAATAAGGGTGTTCAAATTATCATGCAAGCAAATAATTTACAATCCACAAATATAAGAGTAGGACAAGAACTTAAAATCCCAGTAGGGAACGTTGAAGAACTAATAAGATGGCCATTTGAAAAAACCAAACCATCCGATTATGATAGAATTGTTATTAGATTTGGTGAAAGAAATGTTAATGGTGTTTCTAGTGGTATTGGAGTTCTTGTACAAGATGAACAAATTTATTCAATTTTGCCTGGCAGGGTAATTGAATCAGGAAAACTAACAAACAATAATTATTATTTAAAAATTGACCATGGTAATGGAATTGTAACTGTTACCAGTAACCTAAAAACTCTTTATGTTTCTCAAAATTCTTGGGTTGATATAACGAAATCATTGGGAAATGGGAAAAACGGTGATATTGTTAATATTGAATTATGGAAAAATGGTGAACCAAAGGATCCTTTAAGACTTTTCTATAAGAAAATTGGAGATTTTAAAGCTACCTACTACACAGAATGGGACGATAAAATAGTTTATTCTCCAACTTTCAGATTAACAAGATCCGGAGATAAACCTATTTCTTATCAGACGATTGCAGCAGATCCTAAAGTTTTACCATTAGGTACTGTAGTGTATATTCCTGAACTTTCTACTTTGCCAAATAATGGATATTTTATAGTTCAAGATACAGGATCGCAAATTGTTGGTAATAAAATTGATATTTATGTAAACGATGTCAGATTAGCTAATAAAACAGAAGAAAAGATTACGGTATACGTTGTTTCATATTCATCCTAATTAATAAGAGGAAAATGTTTAATAAAATTATGAGGTGGTTTAAAAATGGCTCTTACAGTTAAAAGTAGTTATGCCTTAAGAGCATTGTTTGAATTGGCGGTGTTAACTAAAGAAGAAGGAAAAGATAGAGTAACTATTGCTGAATTGGCAGAAAGGCAAAATATTCCAAAAGATTTTCTTGAGAAAATATTTAGTGAATTAAGGGAAGCAGGAATATTGAAATCAATAAGAGGAAAATATGGAGGATACGTTTTGGCTAAAGATCCTAAAGATCTTAGACTAAGTGAAATAGTTCAAGTGCTTGACAATCCTTTGCAATCTTACGATTGCATTACAGGAGAATGTAAATTGGAAATAAACTGTGCTGTAGAATTTGTATGGAAAAGGGTTCACAATGCGATGATTTTGGAATTGGATAAACTTACTCTGCAAGATATAATAGATTACGGTACTACTATTGCAAACTTAGAAAGAGCGAAAGCATTAGATGAGGAGAGTAAAGTAGAAGTTGACTGTGAATGAAAAAGTAGTTGTGTTAATGAGTGGTGGAGTTGATAGCTCAATAGCAGCTTATTTATTAAAAAAACAAAATTATAAGGTATATGGGCTTCATTTTAAAACTGTGAACGATATTATTTTTTCGGCGGGTCCGGAAAAACAAAAGGTTTGTTGTAGCTCTTCAGATACAACAGATGCATTAAAAATTGCAGAAAAGTTGAAATTAGATGATTTTCAAATTGTAGAAGTAAAAAGTGAATTTAAGGGAAAAATCATTGATTATTTTATACAAACTTACAAATCAGGTAAAACGCCAAATCCTTGTGTTCTGTGTAATAGGTATTTTAAGTTTGGTAAGTCTTTAGAAATATCCAAAAAAATTGGGGCAAAATATATATCAAGTGGTCACTACGTAATAAGAGAATATTCTGAAAAATATTCAGATGAGGTGTTGAAAAAAGGTGTGGATAGTTACAAAGATCAATCTTATTTTTTATCTTACGTAAAAAAAGAAGCCGTTCCTCATCTTTTATTTCCCCTTGGAAAATTGTACAAATCTGACATTAGGGAACTAGCTAGAGAGTTAGGATTAAGTATTGCGGACAAAAAAGAAAGTCAAGAACTTTGTTTTATACCTGACAATGACTATCGAGGTTTTTTAAGGGCTAATGGTATTCAAGTTGGAGAAGGTAAAGTTTTGGATTTAGAAGGAAATGAAATAGGGATTCATAGTGGATACATAAATTATACTATCGGGCAACGTTCTGGTATAAGGTATTACAAATCGCCCTGTGAGAAGCTTCATGTTTATAAAATTATTCCTGAGAAAAATATTTTAATAATGGCTCCAACTGAAAAACTTTATTCAAATGAACTTATTGCATCTAAAGTAAATTTTCTTATTGATTTTAAAACGTTTGAAGGTTTGTGTAGAGTAAGAAAAAAGAGTGAAGAAAAACCGGCTATTGTTACTAAAATTTCGGATGACGCCATAAGAGTTAGATTTAAAGAGCCAATTTTTGCCGTTACTCCAGGTCAATTTGCTACTATTTATGATGAAGAAGGTGTCGTTTTAGCATCAGGTATAATTACTAGCTCAACGTATATGGAGGACAATAACGATGGGTAAACGAGATGCTGCATATCCTGGAAGTTTTGATCCTATTACAAATGGACATGTTAACATTGTTGAAAGAGTTAGCGAAAGATTTAACAAAATATATGTTATCGTTATGAATAATCCTAACAAGAATTACCTGTTTTCCCTTTCCGAAAGGTTTGAGATGGTTAAACAAGATTTTGAACATTTGAAAAATGTTGTGGTAGATGTTTATGATGGTTTATTAGTAGACTATCTTAAAAAACACAAGATATATAATCTAATACGTGGCCTAAGGGCTGTTAGCGACTTTGAGTATGAGTTACAAATGGCACATGCAAATAAAACATTATTACCTGAACTAGAAGTCTTTTTTTTAATTGCTGACACAAAATATTCTTTTATATCTTCTTCGATGATTAAAGAAATTGCACAATACGGAGGAGACGTAAGTAAATGGGTTTCAAATTCAGTAGGCAATAAATTAAAAGAAAAATTGTTACAATAATAACAAAAATATTAGATTTTGTAATTGCAATTTCTTATTAGTTATGTTAGAATATCTAAGTATAAATTCTTCCAAAAGAAGTGAAAAATATAGGAGGTTGAGTCAATGGAAGTATCAATTGAAAAAATAAAAGCTTTAAGAAGTTCTACTGGCGCTGGTATACTTGACTGTAAGAGCGCTCTTGAAGAGGCCGGTGGAGATATTGATAAAGCTATTGAAATACTGAGAAAAAAAGGTGCTATTAAGGCTGCAAAAAGGGCTGATAGAGTAACTCCGGAAGGTATAGTATATTCATACATTCATCACAACGAAAAGATAGGCGTACTACTTTTGTTAGGATGTGAAACCGATTTTGTTGCTAGAACAGAAGAATTTCATGAACTAGCCAAAAAAATCTGTTTTCAAATCGCTTCAATGAATCCACAATGGATATCTAAAGAAGATGTTCCAGAAGATATAATAAATAAAGAAAAAGAAATATACTTAGAAGAACTTAAAGACTCAAATAAACCCGAAAATATAAAAGAACAAATAATTGAAAATAAGTTAGGAAAATTTTATGAAGACAACTGTTTATTGGAACAAGTGTATGTTTTTGGAGAAGGAGAAAAAATTAAAGATTTAGTCACAGAATTAGCTGCGAAAGTTGGAGAAAATATTACTGTAGCTAAATTTGCCAGATTTGCTGTTGGTGAATAAACTTAAAATCAAAAAGGACGGACATTTCCACACTTTTTGATTTTTGATTGTGGTTATTTACATTTTTTCGAAAGGAGCTTGTCTAATTTATGTATGAAAGAATTTTATTAAAATTAGGTGGAGAAGCTCTATCCGGGGAAGGGAAAAAAGGATTTGACGTTAATTTTTCAAACTATCTAGTGAATGAGTTAAAAAAAGTCGCGGATTTAAAAGTAAAAATTGGTATCGTAATTGGTGCCGGTAATGTATTCAGAGGTAAAGAACTAGAAGATTTTAAAGTAAAAATGGCCGATCAGTTAGGCATGCTTGGAACAGTTATGAATTCTATTTATTTGAAACATGTATTAGAAAAAAATGGTTTAAATAGTGTTGTTTTTTCAAATATAGTCGATCTACCTTCTGTTATTCCTTTAAAATATGATTTGATCGATTTTTATTTAGAACAAGACTATATTGTAATTTTTTCTGGAGGCACTTCTAATCCCCTTTTTACTACTGATACAGCTGCAGCTTTGAGAGGGGTTGAAATGGATGCTGATGTGTTAATTAAAGCTACTAAAGTCAATGGGATATACAACAAAGATCCAAAAATATACACCGATTCATATAAACTAGATAAAATAACTTTCAATGATGCAATTAGTCAACAATTAAAAATTATGGACACTGAAGCATTTTCAATTTGTCAAAGAAATAAACTTCCAATAATAATTATTAATTTCTTTGATAAGGGAAGCCTACTAAAGGCTGTTAAAGGAGAAGAAATTGGAACTTTAGTTTATTCTGAAGAATAAAAATCTTTTATTAAAGCGGTTTCTAAAGGTTCTGAAAAACCTTAGATTTTGATTCAACAAATTTTATTTTAATGTTGGAGGTGTTTCTATTGTTCTATAGTTCCTACAATGATATTATTTTAGTGAAAGCTAGAGAGGTTTTAGATTCCAGAGGAAATCCTACAGTTCAAGGAGAAGTGCTTTTGTTATGTGGGACTAAAGCCACTGCCATCGTTCCGTCTGGGGCATCTACAGGTAAATTTGAAGCCTTAGAATTAAGGGATGGAGATCCTGAATACTTTCTTGGTAAAGGAGTTACTAAAGCTGTAAAGAATATTAACGAAATTATATCCCCTGAAATCACAGGATTAAATGCATATAATCAACTAAGAGTAGATAAAACCATGATAGAATTGGATGGTACCGAAAATAAACGAAACTTAGGAGCCAACGCTATCTTAGCGGTTTCAATGGCCGTAGCTCGAGCAGCTGCCAAATCTTTAGGAATTCCTCTTTTTAGATATATAGGAGGAGCAAACGCGAAGGTGTTACCCGTTCCTATGATGAATATCATTAACGGAGGAGAACACGCTGATAATAACTTAGATATCCAAGAGTTTATGATTATGCCTGCAGGCTTTTCTAATTTTAGAGACGCTTTGAGAGCAGGGGTAGAGATTTTTCAACATTTAAAACAATTGTTAAAGAAAGAAGGTCATATTACTTCTGTTGGAGATGAGGGAGGATTTGCCCCTAATCTTAATTCAAACGAGGAAGCAATTGAATATATAATTAGGGCAATTGAACTTGCGGGTTATAAACCTGGAGAACAAATTTTCATTGCCTTAGATGCGGCTGCCTCTGAATTCTATAACGAAGAAACAAAAAAATATTTTATAGATGGTAAAGAAATGACTGGAGATGAACTATCTGATTACTATATAAATTTGATAAATAAATATCCAGTAAAATCTTTGGAAGATCCATTTGATGAAGAAGATTGGGAAACCTACGCCAATTTTACCTCTAAGGTAAGAAATAAAATCCAAGTTGTTGGCGATGATTTATATGTAACTAATGTAAAAAGATTACAGAAAGGTATAGAGTTAAAAGCTACAAATTCTATTTTGATTAAGTTAAATCAAATAGGATCATTAACCGAAACTCTAGATGCTATCGAGCTTGCATACAAGAGTGGAATGACTGCAGTTGTTTCACATAGGTCAGGAGAAACCGAAGACACCTTCATAGCTGATTTATCCGTTGCAACTAATTCAGGTTTTATTAAAACTGGTTCACTTTCAAGAACAGATAGAATTGCAAAATACAATAGATTATTAAGAATTGAAGACCTTTTAGGTGACTTAGCAGAATTTAGAGGTTTAGAAGCTTTTTATTCAATTAAATAGTAAATTAATTTTGTTTACAAGTAAGCCAGCATCCTTTATTCTATCTGGCTTACTTTTTTTTGTTTATTTAAAATTGTGTAAAAAATAATATATTTTATTTAATACTTGAACGATAATTTTTTTATCATACAAAAAATTCAAATACACTAAAAAACTTTTATATATTCAACCTCAATTTCTTTAATACTCAATAAATCTTTCAACTCTGGTAGTTTATTTAAAAAATAATCTCTATTTCTTTCCACTTCGAAACTGACAAAATTTTTATCGTTTATTATTTTGATGTGGCAGTCAACAACACCAAATTTATTTGTCAATAAGATTATTGATAGTTCATAGTTCTTATCATTATTAGTTTTATTGTATTTCTTGTTATATCTACTTTCGATTTGCATAAATATTGGCAAGTTTAAAATAATCGTAAAAATTAAAGGAGTTTGTTCTTGGATCACTAAATTTTTTATAGTTAGATATGAGTCAATATTTTTAAACCGTCTATCTTTTTCAAAAGACGTAATTTCTTTATTTAAATCAATTTTTTTTCGAATTATTTCTTCATCTAACGTTTGTTGAATTTCTTTTTTCATACCCTCTAATTCGTTTGATGACATAAAAAAAACATCTTCCTGTTTAAAGAGAAAATATTTGATATAATTAGCTAGTTTATTTGAAGTTTCAACGGGAGAAGGAAAAGAGAATGTACTTGAATATATAGAATTTATTAATTTTTCCAAGACTTTTTTCACAAACAATCCTGATGAATTTAAATCTTCTTTATTAATTTTATTGTACAAAATATCATCAGTATTTTTTTCAAATTCGTGTATAAAATCATTTAACCATTTGATAATTCTTAGTTTTTGAGTATCTGTGATATTTTCATTGTATATTTTTAAAGTATCTCTATTACTCAATTGTAGAATCTTTAAATTTAGTTTTATTTCATTATTTAAAAATTGACCAAGAAGTTTCATCTGAACATTTGTCTTTGGACTATTAAAATTGTTAGTAAAATTTAATTTTACTTTAGTTCCGATTTTAATAATCTGCTCTCCATGATGCTCTAAAAAAAGGAGGGAATTTTTGTAATTAATTACTGCTAAATTATTTTTAATAAATATAATTTCTCCGATACTAGTTTTTACTCTATCGGGTTCATTTCCTTTATAAGGGCTTGGAAACAGTATTGATTGATCTGATTTTTCTACTAACAAATTAATAATTGGTTGGTGCATAATTCAATCTTGCTCCCTAAAATCGTCGAAAAGCTCTTTGTCTCGCGACTTTTTTACATAATTATATCTTTTAATTTTTGATGTGACAATTTTTTCTGAAGTTAATAATTTTTCTTTCATCATTAAATATCTTACTTTATCTGGAGTGGTAAAGTACCAACTACCAGTACTTGAAGAATATTCTGGTACATTGACTTTAAATTTCGTGCCTATTACTGCTCGAGATTCAATTTTTTCAAGAGCTCCGATTTTTTTAAAGTAGGTTATGGCGTTTTGAGTTCTTCCAACACTTAAGTTTAAATTATCGGCGATTTTTCTTACACTAGTATGGGTAATTGTATAGTCAAGACCTACACCATAACTTAAATTATATAAATAAAGATAAACTTTTGCAAAAGAAGAGGGGGTAAGTTGTAAAATATACATCAGCACTTTTTCGGGTATTTGAAGAAAAGGTCTAACAGGTCTATATTCAAATATATGTAAATTTGTATCTTTCTGTTGACTCATTTTTCTACACCTTTCTCCCACTCTTCTTTAGAAATGAGTTCTCCATTTTCTAATGTATATTCTATTAAATTATAATTTCTATCGAGAATAGCATGTAGATGAATACGGTTTGGACATTTTGCTCCAATATATTCTTTAATAATTAAAAACCCGTTATTATCATAATCATTAATCAAATCATAACCTTTTCTAAGATAACTTCTAAACAATTCTCCACATTTAGAACATTTCAAGTATATTACAATTGCATCCTTTTCGTTATAAAATACTTTGTTGCTTTCTGATTTAGTTTTAGGTTCTTTTTTCTTAAAAAATTTGAAAATAAACATACGCCCCCTCCTCTTTTTAATTCTCATTATTTGTTAATTTCTTTTTTGTATACAGATGTAAAAAAGTTTTTTCGCAAAGATTAGTTAATAGCATATTTGATTAAATAAATTATAGCATACAATACATGAAAATATTATATACATAATACTTGAACGATATCTTTTTATTTTCATACAAAAAAACAAAAAAAAATGATAAAATATAACTAACTATCAATCTTAACTTCAAATAATACTAATAGGAGGGGTCAAATGAGTAGTAATAAAAAAGAAAACATTTTAGAAAGATTGTTCAAACTTAAAGAAAACAACACGGACGTCAAAACAGAAGTATTAGCAGGAATCACAACTTTTATGACTATGGCCTATATTATTTTTGTTAACCCTTCAATTTTGAGCGATGCAGGAATGCCTTACAATGGAGTATTTATAGCTACGATTGTTGCTTCAATTTTAGGAACTTTAGCAATGGCTTTCTTAACAAACTACCCGTTTGCTCTGGCTCCTGGAATGGGGCTAAACGCATTTTTTGCATATTCTGTTGTTATTGGATTAGGAGTTAGTTGGAGAGCAGCTTTAGGGTTGGTGTTTATTGAAGGCCTTATTTTTATTATTTTAAGTCTAACACCTGTGAGAGAAGCTTTGGTAAATTCTATACCTATGTCTTTAAAAACCGCTATTAGTGCTGGTATAGGTTTGTTTATAGCCTTTATAGGTTTACAAAACGCAAAAATAGTAGTAGCCGATCCTTCTACATTAGTAAGAATGGGTCATTTATTTTCAGGCCCCGCTCTAATTGCTCTTTTAGGACTAATAATTACTGGAATTTTATATTCTCTAAAAATAAAAGGAGCACTTTTGTTAGGAATCATAATATCAACTATTCTTGGTCTGTTCAATGGTGTTACTCCGATTCCGAAAGGTTTTATAGCTATTCCTAAACTGTCTGATTGGTCACAAGTTCTTTTTAAACTAGATTTACGATCTGCTTTTAGCTTCGATATGCTCGGTGTAATGATATCTTTCTTGTTCGTTGACATTTTTGATACAGCTGGAACTTTAATTGGTGTTAGCCAACAAGCAGGTTACTTAAAAGAAGATGGAACACTTCCTAAAGCTGATAAGGCTCTGCTTGCTGATGCCATAGCAACAACAGGGGGCGCTCTTTTTGGAACTAGTACTGTAACTACATATGTTGAGTCTGCCGCAGGGGTATCAGTTGGAGGTAGGACAGGTTTAACGGGTATAGTGGTTTCAATTTTATTTTTTCTTTCTTTGTTTTTCCAACCTATTATTGCAATTGTTCCTTCGGCTGCTACTGCACCAGCATTAATTATTGTTGGAGTAATGATGTTATCAAACATCGTTAAAATACAATGGGATGATTTTACTGAAGTAATTCCTGCATTCGTTGCAATGATTTCAATGCCTTTAACATATTCCGTTTCAAACGGTATTGCACTTGGTTTCATAACTTATCCAATTTTGAAATTATTTACTGGAAAGGGTAAAGAAGTTCATTGGTTGGTTTATCTGTTATGTATCTTGTTCATATTATATTTTATTTGGTTGTAACAAATTTTTTTCAATTAATATTTAGTAGGTGTATATTATGGAGAATAAATCAATGAAATTCAAAGTTTCAAATGGTAAACCAATATTAGGGGTAACTCTCAGCAAGGAAGGGGCAAATTTTGGTGTATATACTAGAAACGGTTCGTCTGTTGTAATCGAGATATACGATAATTATTATGATGACAGACCTTCCTTTAGCTACAAATTAGACAAGAAGATTAATAGAACTGGAGATATTTGGCACGTTTTTATTGAAGGTTTACGTCAAGGTACCGTGTATGGTTGGCGAATAGATGGACCATATGTACCTAAAGTTGGTTTTAGATTTAATAAGAATAAACTGTTATTAGATCCGTATGCACGAGTGTTGTCTGGAGAATATGATCCTTTCGATGATTTGATTTATGGGTATGATAAAAATAGTCCTGAAGAAGATCTAAGCTTTTCTGTCTTAGATTCTGCTAAATCTAATTGTAAGTCTATAATTTGGGATACTGGCACTTATAATTGGGAAGATGATGAACATCCACGGCATCCCTTGAATGATTTAATCATATACGAAATGCATGTTAGATTATTTACTATAAATCCAAATTCCCAGGTTAATCATCGTGGAACTTTTCGTGGTGTAGTTGAAAAGATTGAGTATCTAAAAGAACTTGGGATAAATGCCGTTGAGCTAATGCCTATCTTTGCCTTTAGTATGAAAGATAATATAAATGTAAACCCTATAACAGGAGAAAGACTTAAAAATGTATGGGGGTATAATCCTATAAATTTCTTCTCTGTTACAAATAATTATAGATATGGCTTAAAAATTGGGGATGAAGTTATTCAATTTCAAGACCTCGTCAAAGAACTACATAAGAACGGTATAGAAGTTATCTTAGATGTTGTATATAATCATACCGCTGAAGGAAATGAATTAGGACCAACACTCAACTTTAAAGGTTTAGAAAATTCAGTTTATTACATGCTCAAAGACGATAAAAGATATTATGAAAATTTTTCAGGTACAGGCAATACCATTAATTCCAGTCACTATGTTGTTAAAGAAATGATAATCGAAAGTTTGAGATTTTGGGTTTCTGAAATGCATGTCGACGGATTCAGATTTGATTTAGCTTCTATTTTAGGTAGAGATGCAAAAGGGAACTGGATTGGTGATCTTTCTTTGTTAAAAGATATCGCAGATGATCCTTTATTGGCAGGTACTAAATTAATTGCTGAAGGTTGGGATGCAGCTGGAGGTTATTATGTAGGTGATTTTCCAACTGGATGGGCAGAATGGAATGGAAAGTACAGGGATACTGTAAGAAAGTTTGTAAGAGGAGATAAAGGCACTGTTGCTGACCTTGCCACTAGAATTGCTGGAAGTCCGGATCTCTTCGAAAAAAGAGGAAGAAAACCTTACCACAGTGTAAATCTAATAACGTCTCATGACGGCTTTACAATGTGGGACCTAGTGTCTTACAATACAAAGCATAATGAAGTTAATGGTGAAAATAATCAAGATGGAATGAATGAAAATTACAGTTATAATTATGGAGTCGAAGGAGAAACTGATATTCCCGAAATTAATTCTTTAAGGAAAAAACAAATTAAGAATTTTTTTACTATTTTAATGGTATCTCAAGGAATCCCTATGATTTTAATGGGAGATGAATTTTGCAGGACTCAATATGGGAATAATAATGCTTATTGTCAAGATAATTATATTGCGTGGGTTGACTGGTTGAGAAAGGATCAGTTTAATGATATTTTTGTTTTTGTAAAAAAACTTATTGAATTTAGAAAGCAACACCCTGCTTTAAGAAGAGACAGATTCTTTACTGGAACTGACTTAGATGGAAATGGAATCGCAGATATTACATGGCATGGAGTTAAGCCTTATCACCCTGATTTTAGTTATTTTTCACATAGTTTAGCTTTTATGATTGATGGGGAAGATGTCATCTTGGGTTGTGAAGAAAAAGACAATGATATTTATGTTGCTTTAAACAGTTGGATAAACGATTTAACTTTTACTATTCCTCAATTACTTAAGGATAAAAGATGGTACAGAGTAATTGATACATCACAAGATTTTCCTAACGATTTTCTCGATGAACCTGCCCTGTTGACAAAAAGCTCTTATCTAGTTAAATCTAGAAGTTCCTTAGTTCTAATAAGTAAATAACAAAATGCTCTTTTAAGGAGGATAAAATAAATTGAGAGATTATCTTGGTGTATATAAAACATGGTTAGAGAGTCCCTATATTAAAGAAGCTGACAAAATTGAATTGGAAGCAATAAAAAACGATATAGATGAGATTAAGGAAAGATTTTATAAAGACCTTGAATTTGGAACCGCTGGATTAAGAGGTAAGATTGGTATAGGAACAAATATGATGAATATATATACAGTAGGAAGAACCACTCAGGCTCTAGCCGATTACATAAAAGATCTAGGAGAAGAAAGATGTAAAATGGGAGTGGCTATTGCTTATGATGTAAGACATATGTCGAAAGAATTTGCTAAACTTTCATCTTTAATTCTTGCAGCTAATGGAATAAAAACATATTTATTTGACGATATCAGACCTACTCCTGTGTTATCCTTTGCTGTAAGATTTTTAAAAACTACAGCTGGCATCGTTATTACTGCTAGTCACAACCCAAAAGAATATAACGGTTATAAAGTGTATTGGGATAAAGGTTCACAAATTCAAGACGATATTGCAGAGGGAATTGTCAAAAAAATAGAAAAAATTGGATATGATTTCGGAAAGATTAAGAAAATAAGTGAAGAAAAAGCTCTGAACAAAGGATTAATACAATATATTTCGAAAGAAGTTGATGAAGAATATATAAGACGAGTAAAAGGGTTGGCTTTGAGAGATGAAGAAATAGATAAAAATATTCGTATAGTTTATACTCCCTTGAATGGAACAGGCAATTATTTTGTTAGACGTATTCTTAAAGATAGAGGATTTGAAAATGTTTTTATCGTTAAAGAACAAGAACATCCAGATCCTGATTTTAGAAGCGTCCCAAACCCAAATCCCGAGTATGAAGTTGCTTTTGAATTAGCAAAAAAACTTGGTGCAGAAAAAAATGCTCATCTTCTAATAGCGACAGATCCCGATTGTGATAGAGCTTCTATGGAAGTTTTAGATAGAAATAACAACTATATAATGTTATCTGGAAATAAAACCGGTGCGCTTTTAGTAAACTATATTCTCGAGAGTATGAAAGAAAAGGGCATGTTAAAAAATAACTATGCTATAATTAAATCGATAGTTACAGGAGACCTTGCTACGAGAATTGCTCAGAAATATGGCGTAACTGTGTTTGAAACTTTAACCGGTTTTAAAAATATATGCGGTAAACAAAATGAACTTGAAGAAGAAGGTAAATATGAATTTTTATTTGGGTTTGAAGAAAGTATAGGATATGTTATGGGTGAATTTGTTCGCGATAAAGATGGGGTAATTGCCTCCATGCTTATCACGGAAATGGTCTCTTATTATCAAAGTTTAAATAAAAATTTATTAGAAATACTTGAAAGTATTTATCAAGAATTCGGATACGAATTAGAAAACAATTATTCTCTAATTTTAGAAGGCATATCTGGTGAAGAAAGAATTAAAAGAATCATGAAACATTTTAGAAAGGATTTTCCTAGATATATAGCAGATTTAAAATTAACGAAGTATGCAGATTACTTAGAACAAAAAATTTATTGCTTGACAGAAAACAAAATATCAAAAATTGAAGATATAACAGATATTCCTAAATCTAATGTACTAAGATTTTGGTTTGAAGATGGTTCTTGGTATGCAGTTAGACCTTCTGGCACAGAACCCAAATTAAAAATCTATGTGTATGCCTTTGACAAAAACAAAGAAAAGGCTGAATGGAAAAAAGATATAATAAAAAACACTATCGATGAAATTATTTCAAGAATTCCGTAAAATGAGCTATTAAACACTATTATATAATTTTTAAAAAGTATCAATTAGTTATTAGCTAAATGGGGGACTTACTATGAAAGAATCAGGTATTAAAAAACTTAACAACCTTACAGAAATAGAAATTGATGAATATATTGACGAATTTCTTTCTTATTTAAAGTTTGTTAAAAGAAGAGCTGATTCCACTATCTATGAATACAGTAAAATATTAAAAAATTATAAAAAATTTGTACTTAAATATGGACTTAACAAAACCTGTTTTTTTAAGTATTTAGAACATATATCAAACCTATCTCAACGAACAATAAAGTTAAGAATTGTTGTTTTACGATCATTTTTAAATTATCTTTACGAAAACGGAGAGATAACTGGGCATAGATATTGGAAAGATGCAAACACAAGAGTTCCAAGTGAAACACCAAAAGGCTTAACTGAAGAACAATTAGAAATTTTATTTTCCGTCATAGACGATGAGTTTGATAGGGCTTTTTTTAATCTTTTATCAACTACAGGAGTTAGAATTTCAGAAGCTTTATCTCTTAAGGTTGAGCATATTATTTTTAACAAAGACCACGCAGAATTAATTATTAATGGAAAAGGCAATAAAGAAAGAATTCTCAAGATTTCTAAAGAGTACGCCAACGAGCTTGTAAATTTTGCAAATGGGAAAAAATACATTTTTTCAAAGACAGATGATACTCCTTACAGTTCTCGAACTATGGAAAGAAGATTCAAAAAGTATGTTATAGAAGCAAATAAAAGGATTAAAAAAATGATTACAGAAGAAAATATTAACATTAACTATCTCAATGCAACGCCTCACGCTCTAAGACACACCTGCGCTAAAAGACTTTTAAATTCCGGCAAAAATATAGAAGAAGTTAGATATATTCTAGGTCACACTACAATTTCAACAACTGGAATATATGTAAGATCCGACAATCATAGTTCACTGTTAGATAAGATATAAGCTTTGTTGCATTAAATATTAAATTAAAACACTTCTTTGAAACTCCCTTTTATTATGAAAATTTTTTGCAGATTATAAGCTTTTGAGCAGAAAGGTAAAGAAAAGTTAAATAATTTTGATCATTTTTCAGTGATAAATTTCGCAAACTACTATATATTCTGGATATTCTGGACTTATAATTTAAGAGAGGAGTTCGATAAATTAGTGCAAAAACTGTTAGAAGGAACCGTGGAAATCCATGAGTTAATCCCAACTAATAGTTATAGAGCCACTAAAAGTCACTTGAACTCCAACCTGAACAGGTTATTTATGGGAGATATGAACTCAAAACCAATGGAAAGGAAAGAGAAAATAAAAGTGTGTTTTTTTCAGCAGTAAGTCTTTCAGATGCTCTTCGTCATGCTACATCGAAAGGTGATGAAGGAGAGGAAAATCGTTTGATCGGTTTTTCAAGCATACTTGCAAACAATCCGATAGATCCACCTGAAGTTTATATCGACGGGAAGAAGACAACTATGAACTTTACACCTAATCGTTTTCCAGAAGAAGAGACTACATTACTTGAGTACGGAATTCAGTTTCATGACAAGTTATTCGCACGCATTGCTAACGAAGGTTGGGATTTGTCAAAAACATTTAACATTAAAAACCTAAAATTCGTTACCATCCCAGGATTTACATTTGAACTTTCCTTAGTAAAAAAAGATTAAATATCATCAAAATGATGGTTGTGAAATTGTTAAAAGTGGGAGATCGAATTCTCCCACTTTATTCTTTAACATAAAACATTTTTATATATTTTTATCCAATGCGGCTTTGAAAACATTCCTTATTAAAATTAAGGAGGTAACATTTCCCACTCCTCCGGGTACTGGAGTTACTTCACATTTTTCTGCTACATCACTAGAAACATCTCCAACAACTTTACTTTCTAAGACATTTATTCCAACATCTATTACTATTGCTCCTTCTTTAACAAAATCTTTATTTATAAAATTTGCCTTTCCAACAGCTACTACTAGAATATCAGCTTTCCTAGTTATTTCTTGCAAATTTACAGTTTTCGAATGAGCTATAGTTACGGTAGCATCTCTTCCTCTTTTTAGCAACAAAATACCTACAGGTTTACCGACAGTTGTACTTCTTCCTATAACGACAACATTTTTACCTCTTATTTCGGTAGTATTTTCAATTGTTTTTACAACTGCCTCAGCAGTGCAAGGGATAAATAATTCCTCTTCATAATACATTGATCCAATGTTAAATAAACTAACTCCTTCAACATCTTTCAAAGGATTAATATTTCTAGCAATATCCAACTCTGAATACCCTTTTGCTAAAGGTCTTGCCACAAATATACCGTCAACTGTAATATCTTGATTATAATGACTTAAATCATCGATTAAATTTTCGCTTTCTATTATTTCCAAATTAATGCCATGTTTCTTAGTTGATCTTTTTTGAGATTTTAAATAAGATAATGTTGAAGGGTCGGGTTCAACTACTAAACTTATTAATTTTGGTTCATGTGTAACCTTTTGCTTAAGAAATTCTATTTCCTCGTTCAGTTCATTGATGATATTTTTAATATCAATGTACATGATTTCTTCCTCCTCGTCCTAACCCTTACAATCAAGGTAAAAAATTAAAACTTTATTTAATAAGAACTAAAGGATAGCGGCTTCTATTACAATTAAATTTAATTTAATTTACACTTAAACAGTTTATTTTTCAAAGAATCAATAATATTTAATAGAGACCTACTATATTACCATCTTTATCTATATCAATATTTACAGCATTTGGAACCTTTGAAAGACCTGGCATTCTTAACATATCTCCAGCCAATCCAACAATAAATCCTGCACCTGAAGACAATTCAAAATCTCTTATGGTAAAAGTATAATCTTTTGGAAACCCAAGCTTATTAGGATCATCTGATATTGAATATTGTGTTTTGGCCATGATTACTGGAAGTTTATCGTACCCATATTTCTTTAAAAATTTTATAGATTGAATAGCTTCACTAGTATACTCAACTCTACCTGCTCTATATATATTTTTAGCTAATTTATCAATTTTTACTTCTAAATCATCTTCAAAACTATATATTGTTTTTAACTGGAAAGGTTCCTCACAAGATTTTATGACTTTTTCTGCCAAATCAAGAGCACCTTCAGATCCTTTTTCAAATGACTCGTTTATACTACATTCTATTCCCAGATTTTCCACAAAATCAATGACTAATTTCAGTTCTTCATCGGTATCTGATTCGAATTTATTAATTGCTACTACTATAGGAATATTAAATTTTTTTAAATTTTCAATATGCACTTGTAAATTTGGGAGTCCTTTTTTTAAGCTTTCTAAATCTGGAATAGAAAGATTAGATTTGCTTTGACCACCGTGATACTTCAACGCTCGTATTGTCGCTACTAAAACAGTTGCTGAAGGTTGCAATCCAAAAGTTGGGCATACAAAATCATAGAATTTTTCTGCTCCTAGATCTGAACCAAAACCAGTCTCTGTTACAACATAATCAGAAAGCTTTAAAGCTAGTTTGGTAGAGGTAATTGCATTTGTACCGTGAGCAATATTGGCGAAAGGCCCCCCGTGAACAAATGCAGGTGTATTTTCTATAGTTTGAACAAGGTTTGGGTTAATGGCATCTTTCAGTAAAACTGCCAGGGCTCCTGATATTTCTAAATCCTTTACAGTAACTGGTGCTCCCTCCTTGTTTCTACCGATAACAACTTTTGAAAGTCTCTCTTTGAGATCCTCAAGATCTTTAGATAAACACAGTATAGCCATTATTTCTGATGCAGTAGTTATAACAAAACTATCCTCTCGAGGGTAGCCATTATTCTTTCCTCCTAAACCTACAACTATGTCTCTTAAAGATCTATCGTTCATATCCATAGCCCTTGGCCAAGTAACCCTTGCGGAATCAATATTTAATTTATCATACTTTATGTAAGTATCTATTATTGCAGATATAAGATTGTGGGCAGTGGTAACAGCATGGATATCTCCAGTAAAATGAAGATTGATATCTTCCATAGGCAGAACTTGTGCGTAACCTCCTCCGGCCGCTCCTCCTTTAATTCCCATAACAGGGCCTAATGAAGGTTCTCTTAATGTAACTATTGAATTTTTCTGAAGCTTGTTAATAGCCATGGAGAGACCTATGCTCGTGGTTGTTTTACCTTCTCCCGCTGGAGTTGGAGTAATTGCAGTGACCATTATCAATTTGCCATCATTTTTAAAATCTAATTCATTTAAATAGTGATGAGACACTTTTGCAATGTATTTACCGTGAAGATTATAAAATTCTTCTGGAATATCTAATTCATTTGCAATGTTGACAATCCTTTTTAACTTTGCCGAACGAGCGATTTCAATATCGGATAACATTTAAAATACCTCCCTGTTGAGATTTAAACTTGATTTTTATAATCATTCTTTAAAAGCAATATAAATATTATTACAAGCTTCTGTTAATATTTTTCTCGGACAACCAATATTCATTCTAAAAAATCCTTCACCTTCTTGCCCAAAAATGCTTCCTTCTTCTAATCCTACTTTAGCTTTATTGATAAAAACATTTTTAACAAAAGATTCATTACCATATCTTCTAAAATCTAACCATAATAAAAATGTTCCTTCAGGAGAATTTATTTTAACTTTAGGAAGTTTATGTTTAAAAAAATCGATCGTAAAATCGATATTTTCTTTTAAATAAACGATTAATTCATTTAACCATTTTTCTCCATAATTATACGCAGTGGTGGCAGCCAATAAGCCAAATATATTTATATTCTTACTTGAAATATTTTCTAAAATAGTTTCGTACTCTTCTCTTAATTTTTGATTAGGAATTACTACAAAAGAGGTCCTAAGTCCAGCCAAATTAAAAGTTTTACTAGGAGCATAAAAAGTTAAAGTTGAATCTTGAAGTTCTTTTGAAAGTGAGGAAATTGGTAAGTGCTTGAAATTTTCATAAACTATGTCACTGTGGATTTCATCTGAAAGAATTAGAATATCATATTTTAAGCACAGTTCCCCCAATCTAATAAGCTCGTCTTCCTTCCACACTCTGCCAACAGGATTATGAGGACTACATAACATGAGAAGTTTAGTTCTTTTTTCTGATAACTTAACTTCTAGATCTTCAAAATCTATAGAATATCTTCCGTTTTCAAATTTCAGAGGATTTGTTAAAAGTTTTCTCCCGTTAGATGTAACAATATTAAAAAATGGCCTATAAACTGGTGGTTGAATTACCACATTATCGCCTGGCTTTGAAAAAGCTAAAATTGCTGTTTTAAGAGCATCAACAACACAGCTATTCACTATTATCCATTCTTTATCTAATTTCCAATTATGTTTCTCAGTGATCCAGTTAATAAACGGTTCTACATGCTCGTCTTTTAACATTGGATATCCAAAAATTCCATGACGTGCTCTTTGTTCTAAAACTTTTACAACTTCTGGTGGTGATTTGAAATCCATATCTGCAACCCACATTGGAATAATGTCATCTCTCCCATATACTTGAACAAGGTTATCCCATTTTTCGGAGCTGGTGTTTCTCCTGTCTATTATTTCATCAAAATCATATGTCATTGTAGATCTCCTTTTGTTTTGTTTTTTATTCGTTTATTATATAACTATTTTACCATAAAAATTAATAATAGTTAGTATATTCTTAACTTTTTTTAAACTCTTAAAAAAAGGAAGCCTCCGTTTATAAAGTGTATAAATTTTTTTAATTTGTACTTATACAAATTAATTTGTTTTTTATTTATAAGATGTAATTAAGTTTTTACACCACTTAGTAATTATAAAAAAGTATAATGAAAGTACAATACACGAAGATAATATTTGGTCGAGTTTTGTCAATAAATTGTTGCCAAAAAAAATTAAAAATAAGGTATAATAAATATCAAATAGAATTAAATATAACATTTTTCTTTGTAGGTAATTTATTATTTAGATCATTTTCAGCGATAACATAAAAACTCCTTTGAAATAAATTGTCATGAACACCAACTTTATAAGACGTTGATTGACTTAAATAACGCTTTTAAAGACCTATGTGAACAATTAAAAGTGGAATTTAGCATTTATTTTATTAAAAATATTTTATTGATGTAATTAATAGTATAGCTTAAAAGTGTAAATAAATAAATTTGTGATGTCATATCAAAAATATATTTTTAAAGTGTAAATAAACATATACATTGTATAATAATCTTGTAAGAATACTTTCTAATGTTGTGTGCTTATATAAATTATAGTTTATAATAATTATGTAAATATAAATCTAATATACAATTTATAAGTAACGTGTATATCTTATGGAAAGTTCTAAGATCTTTTTATCCAAAAAACATGCTTTATTTTTTGGTAAAGAATGTAAAACTAGTAAGAAATCCTGAGTTAATGCAACTTTTAGTAAATACGACATAAGATTTCAATTAGTTAAAAGAAACAAAAGTGATGTCGGAAAACCTAAGTTTTCCGACAAGTATTATAAAAATCTAAAAATTGTTGATATTCGTAAGATGAAAATGACCTCCTTTTTATCGCCCTTTTAAGACATTTATCTGGAATGGTCTATATGAAAATATATGTTTGGTTAATAAAATCGAAAATAACGACTTCTACAAGGAGGTATTTGAAAAATCGATCAATATGATTAATATAATGAAATAGTATATTTATATGAAATAATTTTGACAAAAATTCTTTTTGAGTAAACACTACTAAAAGATAATTAATGTACAAAGTATATTGAAAAAACACTTTTAAATGTATTATATTGTGTAAAAAAGGATTTGCAATCATATAGTTATTTTAAAAGAGATTTTTTATTACTTAACTACATAATAATTTTATGTTATACATTTTTTGATTTTAGATTTGAAGGTGAAAAAATGTCTAAAAATCGTGGTACTCAAAAAAAAACTACTGCTAAAATAAATAAACTAATTGATTTGTCCAAAGTAGAATTATTAAACAAGGGGATCTCAAAATTTAATTACGAAAAGGTTATTAAAGATTCTGGCCTGAGTAAATCTACTGTTTACCAAAAATTTGGAAAGAAAGAAGATTTCATTATTTACTTGATAAAGATTATTTTAGATGAATGGTATGTGCCTTTTAAAAAATATGTTGAAAACTTTAAAAGTCTCGAGGAGATATTAGAATACCTCTCTAATTTGAATTTTGATCTAGATACTATATTAAGAGAATATCCCATTGATGACTTCTTTCTTTCTAAAAGGATTTCTTCGTTTATTAACGACTATTTTTATCAAACATATGGGAAGGCGATCATAGATAAAATAAAAGAATTTCAGAAACTAGGAGAAGTTAGAAATGATATTGATGCTAGATACATTTTAGAATTTATGATTTCGGTCACAAAGGGCATGGTTTTATTATTAAAAGATCGTAACTTTAAAGAAGTTGTAATTAACTACAGAAAATTGATAGAGCCTGCTCTCAAACCTGTTAAAACAAAGATAACTAATGTAAAAGGAGATGAAGATATAAATGAGAAACAAAGATAACATAACAAAAATTATACTATTGCTCTCATTATTTATAATTTTATTTTTTATTTCTTTCGGAGCTCCTATCTTAAGTAGTTCACCACTTCCAATAGATGGAGAATCACTGGATTATCTAGATAAAATTGAGGTTATTGAACCACCAAAAGTATATCAAACTCCAACGGAAATAACTAGTTTTTACCAACAACCCATGGAAATAACTCTGGATACAATTATGAAACAAATTAGTTCGTTCGAAGGATTTGTAGGATTTGAATTGAGAAATCTTTCTACAAATCAAGTTATATTATCATACAATGAAAACAAATTATTTACGCCTGCCTCTCTATCAAAAATCATTACCGCATTAGTAACCTTAGAATCTCTAGGTCCTAACTATAGGTTTGAAACGCAAGTGTTTAGATCTCTACCTATTACTCCAGTTTATAATGGAAATATTTATATAAAGGGGTTGGGAAATCCTATATTAACTTCAAGTGAATATAAAAACATATTAAAAAAAGTTACTGTTGATCAAGGAATAAATAAAATTTATGGTAACATCGTATTCGATTATTCCTTTTTGACAGAAGAAGGTTTTGGTAGAGGGTGGATGTGGGATGATCCACAACCTCAAATAGCTGCCTTGAATATTTGGCAAAGTAGTTACGAATCATTTAAATATAAGACTAACGGAGAAATAAAAGATTATATAACCTTTTTAACCACTATCTACTTACAGGAATTAGGAGTTTCCTTCCTAGGTTCTATAGAGTACGATATCGTACCTTATACTGCTGTTCCAATTTATATACATTTTTCTCTTCCTTTAAAAGAAATAGTAAAAATCATGTTAGAAACAAGTGATAATCAAGTTTCAGAGCAGATTTTTAGAAATATAGGAGGAATATATGGAGAAGGTACTATATATGATTCGGAAAAATATTTTAAGCAAGTAATAGAAGAGGTTTTGGGGTACAAACCTAGTCAGTACGTATTAAAAGATGGATGTGGTTTATCAAAGTATAATCTTCTTTCCCCAAAGATGATAAACGATGCAATTTCTTATTTGTATACAAAATATGGCTACAATCTACTTGACTGGTTGGCTTCTTCTAAAGAAGAAAGCACTATAAAGAATAGATTCGATTTTGAGATATATGCAAAGACTGGAACTTTATATTATGATTCAGCTATAGCAGGAATTTTAAGATCTAGAAACGGGAACCTATATTTGGTAACGCTTATCGAAAATAATTTTTCTACAAGTAGACAAAGTGTAAAGGAATTTGAAAATGGTATTATTAATCTAATATACAACAATCTATAAAATATCTAATACCTTTAAAGGACTCAGATTTTTTGATAGAGAAAAATAATAATCTTAATAATCTGAGTCCTATTTTATTTTACATTCTATTTTTGTTTATCACGTAAAGAAAAATGGGCGTACTTTGGTATTCCATTTTCGTAAACAGGATAGCTTTCCCCACTTATTAACGGCTTAGCATATTTGATAAATTTTTCATTTACACCATAACCATCCTCAGTAATAAATTCTTCAGGCATATATTTAGTGTTGTTAGCTACTTCAAATAATGGAACTTTTCCATATTGAACTTGATAAGGTTCGTCCGATACTCTGTTAATAGTTACCATAAATCCAGAAATTCCACTTAGTGCCATTTCTAAAGCCACTTCTCCAACTTTAATAGCTTCTTCATTATCAGTTTTGCTTACAATATGTCCAGCGCTTCTTTGTAGATAATCCGGAGTAGCTACATGAACCTTTAAACCTAATCTGGTTAAAATAATATTAGCAACAACCCTTCCTGCATCGCCTAACTGTCTATTACCAAAACTATCGGTGAAACCCATATCTGACACAAAAGTTCCACTTTTATATCTTATTCCTTCTGATACAGCAATAGTGCAATACCCATTCTTTTCAACTTCATATTTTACTTTATTAATAAATTTATCTTCATCAAAAAATCTTTCTGGTAGCAATATAATATGAGGACCAAAATCACCATTTAATTTCGCTAAGGAAGTTGCAGCTGCTAACCAACCAGCATGACGTCCCATTGTTTCCATAATAAAAATTTTAGTAGAATCTTTCGACATACTTCTAGTATCAATGCTAGCTTCAAGCATAGAAATTGCAAGGTACTTAGCAGCTGAACCATATCCAGGAGAATGATCAGTGCCATATAGATCGTTGTCTATAGTTTTAGGAATTCCAAAGACTTTTAAATCATAACCAATCGTTCTTGCATATTGATCAATCTTGTGAGCGGTATCCATTGAATCATTACCACCGTTATAAAAAAAATAACCTATTTTGTACTCATCAAATATCTGGAATAATTTTTTAAAACTTTCCGCATCTTCTTCCTTTAATCTACGACGACATGACCCGAAGGCACTAGAAGGTGTATATCGCAAGGCTTGAATCTTTTCCGTGGGTTGTTCATTAATTTCAATTAGTTTTCCCTCTAAAATTCCTGAAATTCCATAAATACCGGCGTATATTTTATCGATTTCCTTCGTCCTTAGGGCACTGTTGATGAGGCCAAAGGCGCTGGCATTAATTACACTTGTAACGCCTCCTGATTGTGCATAAAGTATATTTTTTTTCTGCAAAAAGTTCACCCCCAAAATTTAAGATTTAAGGTATAAATTCGTTTTTGTGTTTTTGATTCGTATTAGAACTAAATTCTCTATTTTTCATTTTTCTATTAGCAGGAAAGACCATACCAAAACCTTGAGCATTTTTAGCACCTAATCCTGAGTTAAGAGCTAACTCAATTAAAATAGGGTCTCCTCGTAGTATAAAATATCCTGTCCATCCTTTAATAATTATGTCTTTATAAAACAATAATTTTTCATTTTTTTCTGTTATTCCGTAAGGTTCAATAGAAAAACTATTGTTCTTTGTATCTAATTTTAGAGCCTTTGCCTTTCTTTTAAGATTTTCTTCTACTAGCTTTTTAAAATCAGTTGAGTAAGGGGAGAAGTAGTGAGTATACCTACTCCCATTGGGTAAAAGAATCGTAGAATAAGCGGTTATAGGGGACAACGTTTTTACTAATAATTCACCATCTTCAACTTTATTTTCAATTTTTTCATACTTCACTAAAGTAAAATAGTTTTTTTCAATTCGTAAAACTTTTTGTTCATTTAAACTATTCAAAACTGCCTGTACTAGCTCATCCATAGGAGAAGCAAAAAAAATACTGAATAAACCTTCAAATTTCATTCTCTTGTTATACACCTTAAAAGAGTTATGGGGATAAATTCTAGAATAAGTGAAGAGTTTAAGTTTTTTATCATCAGATTTAGTTCCTTTATCATGGTAATATGGCATTGATTCAGACATTAAACTGTAAAAAAGTCCTTGTAGCGGCCTGTTATAATGAACAGGTAAATTAATCTCTTTGCCGTCTATTGAACTTAACACCAGTTCTATCACCAATAAAATCCCCCCAACTGTTATTAAATTAGATTATTTAGAAACTTAAATATACTTCCCATCGCTAAAGCGATGGGAAGTAACAGAATATGTAACTAAAAGATGGCTATTTCAGTTTCTTTATCGAAGACATGTATCATTTCTAAATTTACTGTAAGATCAAATCTTTGTCCAACTCTAGCTCTCGTCTGAGGACTAACTTTTGCGGTTATAAATTGGTTGGAACCAACTGTTACGTGAAGTAAAGTTTCACTTCCTAAAGGTTCTACAACATCCACTACAGTTGTGATCGTGTTTGTTTCATCAGCGTTTTCACTTTGACTTTTTTCAGTTAAGTCTTCCGGTCTTACTCCAAATATAACTTCTTTGCCTATATAATTTTCTAAAAGATGTGCTTTGTCATTTGGCACATTAATTGAGAACCCATCACCTTTTAACCATATGCCATTTTCTTTAACAACTCGTGCTGCCAAGAAGTTCATAGGAGGAGTACCTATAAAACCAGCGACAAATAAGTTTGCTGGATGATCATACACATCAAAAGGATCTCCTACTTGTTGGATTAATCCTTCATGCATAATTACAATTTTATCAGCCATAGTCATGGCTTCAACTTGGTCGTGAGTAACATATGCAATAGTTGCCTCTAATCTTTGGTGTAACTTTTTTAGTTCAGATCTCATCTGAACTCTTAATTTTGCGTCCAAATTTGAAAGAGGTTCATCAAATAAGAAAACTTTTGGATTTCTTACAATAGCTCTTCCTACAGCGACTCTCTGTCTCTGTCCTCCAGAAAGTTGTTTTGGTTTCCTATCTAACAAATGTTCAATACCTAAGATCTTTGCTGCCTGTCTTACTCTTCTTTCAATTTCGTCTTTTGGAGTTTTTCTTAATTTTAATCCGAAAGCCATATTATCATAGACGGTCATATGAGGATATAATGCGTAATTCTGGAAAACCATTGCTATATCTCTATCCTTTGGTTCCACATCATTAACGACTTTTCCATCAATTTTTATAATTCCGCTTGTTATATCTTCTAACCCTGCAATCATCCTCAGAGTAGTGGTTTTTCCACATCCTGAAGGACCTAATAGCACCAAAAACTCTTTATCTTGAATAACAAAATCGGCATCTTTTACCGCATGAACTCCATTTGGGAATATCTTGTTGACTTTTTCTAATACCACCTCAGCCACTTACATACACCTCCACTTTAATAGTCAAAATCTTTAAAAAATTTTTGTATATCCTTGTATTTATCATAATCTTCCAAATCAAAAAGAGATAAATCTTTAATTTCTTCAATAAATTCCATCATTCTAACAAATTTATCATAATTTATTATTACGCTAACTGGTACGCCGTTTTTTGTTATTATAACATCATGACATTTTGATTCATCCACAACCTTTGAAAATTTTGCTTTCGCTTCAGCGAGGCTATAAAAGACGGCATCACTTAAATTCATTTTATTAACACCCCTTGACTACAATTATAGTCATTTTTATTAACTTTGTCAACCTTAATAAAATAAAGAAGTTTCGTTATAAATCTATTTAAATAGCTCTAATTAGGGATAAAACCTGCTAATGCTGATATTTCAATCTAGCATACTGTTTTATTTCTCTGATTTCCCCTTCGGATAATCCAAAGTTACTCCAATAAGGTAAGTAAGTGTTATTTAATAGTAAAGGATCTATATCTTTGTCAATAAATTTGTTTGAAACTAAGTAGTCAAATTCTTGAGTTCCTGGAATAGGTGTAAATTCATTCAAATTTATGCCAATTCCTAATTCATAACAAAAATCAATTGCCTCTATTACATCCTCCTTATCTTGTTCAGGAAGGTTGAGAAGAATATATGCTGAGATTTCTTCATTTGTAAATCCCGCACTCTTTAAATTATTAACTGCATTAACAAGATCCGTATTGGTAACTTTGAATCCGGTATTTTTTTGTATTTTAAAATCATGACTTTCATAGCCTAATTTAATTGTTTTAAAATTTGCTGTTTTTAAAAGAGAAGAAATCTCAGGAGTAACCATCCTCGCATGAATACCGTTAGGAAGGTGATATCTTACTTTAAAAAAAGATAGTGATTTTAATAATTCATGTATGTCTTTTCTTAGTAAAAAAGCATCATCAAAAAAGGCTATGTCTTTAATATCTGGTCTTTTGCTTAAAATGTATTTTATATTATTTATTATTGCTGGTATGGTTCTAAATTGAAATTGCCACATTTTAGGTGTAACGCAATAAGAACAATTAAATACACATCCTATAGAAGTAATTAAAACTACGTAGGGAAGAACTGAATCATAAAAATCGTAAGTCAAATCTGTTTCCTCGAACCAATCAAAACTATTTAAAGAAGATTTAGATAAATCAAGAATTTGAAGAGCTTGTATCAAAGGGTTCAAACCTGTTCCTGGAAGCACAATAACATCATATTTTGAAAATGTTTCATCAGCATGTTGAGGATATATCGTAGAATAAATTCCACCCAAAAAAAATGGTTGTGTAGGAAAATATTCTCTAAGCAGTTCTATAGTTTTTAATCCTCCATAATACCAATAAGTCAAAGTAACTCCTATAAAAACGGCATCGATCTTTTGTTCATTTTTAATAACTTCTATTTTGTTCTTAGCTACTTTCAGAGGAATTCCATATCTTTTAAACTCTCTTGGGATGTTTTTTAATATAGCGGGCTTTTCAACAACTTCAGTATAAAATTTACCTGTTCCATATTTTTTATCTTTAGGACTTTTAAACTTGAGTAAATCCGTATCGTATCTATTTAATAGATCTAAAAAAACAACATGATGCCCTAATAACTTTAAAATCTCAGCATTATACAGTAAACCCAAAGGTTTTAACCAAAAATCATATGCAGCAGAATCATATATCCACGGGTTTACAACTAAAAAATTCAAGCAAACTCCTCCTTAGACAATATAAGTTAGGGATTTAAGAAATAATAGAATATTTATTAATATATTTTATAGAATTCGCTTTTATTTAAGAACTTTATTATTGCTAAATTATACGTTGATCTCCTCTAAATAATATAAAATACCTTTCAAAGTTAAGTATGGATCGTATTTATCAAAATTCAAAAACTTTCTTGATAAAAATTTAGCATCCCCGCCGGTTGTAACTATATAAAAATTTTTCTTTCTCTCTTTTTTAATTTCATTTAGCAATCTATCTAGACCATACAAAGTAGTTTTTACAATTCCAATTTGTATATTATCAATGGTGTTTTTTCCTATATTATAATCTAAAAAGGATATTTCCACCTGAGGTAATTTGGCAGTTTTAGAAAAAAGGGAATTAATAGCAGTGTTAAAACCTGGAATTATTGCACCACCTATAAAATTACCATTTTCTATAACATCAACTGTGATAGCTGTGCCAAAATCTACCGCAATAACATTATCACCATATTCACGTTTTGAAGCAATAATATTAGATACGCGATCGGCACCAACTTCTTTAGGATAATCAACTAAATATGCTATGTTATTAATCTTTTGATTTGAACTTACGAATGTAGGAGTCATCTTCAAGTATTTTCGCGAAAATTGACGTACTATGAAATTGTTTTTGGGTACAACAGAAGAAATTCCTATCCTTGATGTTTCAAACAAATTGATATCTGATTGTTTGCTAAGAGTAAATAGGTTTACAAATAACATATCTTCAGATTCAAAACTACTGGGCCCTAAACGCCATATTGTGAAATTTCCTTTATTATGGTATCCTACAGTAGTGTAAGAATTTCCAATATCTAATAAAAGATCCATTATTTTTCCTTCCTTTATTTATTTAATGATTTTATGAGCAGCTTTTCTCAATCTGTTCATGATAGCAATACCAATACCTTTATCTTCTATTCCTTCTACTATCATTACCTCTACTTTTTCATCGTATTTTCGTAACATTTCAAACAATTTTATTGCAAATTCATAATAATTTTCTTCACTGCCAATGATATCACAATTCATGTTTCTTTCTTTGAAAAAGTTATAATGCTCTCTCAGACAAAGTATTATAGGATTTGAGTATTTATTGTATTCTGTTAAAACTTTGTTTATCATTTGTTCTTTGTCTTGATATTCTATCAATATTACAGGTGTATCAGGAGAATAATGTCTATATTTCATACCAGGAGCTTTAATGTAATCTGCTTCTACGTATCCGTATGCAAAATCGGGCACCACTATATCACCGAAAATTTCCGCTATTTTCTGAGGAGGAATAGGTCCTGGCCTAAGTAATACTGGTTTATTTCCAGCTGTTAAATCTATAACGGTCGATTCTATTCCAAATTCAACTTTTCCGCCAATTATTATGTAATCTACTTTATTTTTTAAATCATGTATAACATGATCAGACAAAGTAGCGCTCGGTTTTCCAGAAATATTAGCACTTGGAGCTGCAATTGGCACTCCAGAATATAAAATTAGTTTTGATGCTATTGGATGTGCAGGCATTCGAATTGCTACAGTATCTTTACCGGCAGTAACGATATCCGGTACAATTTTTTTCTTCTTCAAAACAAAAGTAACCGGCCCAGGTACCAATTTTTCCATCTTTTCTAGTAGTGAGTAAGAAACATAAGCATATTCTAAAAAGGCTTTTATATTTGTCACGTGTAAAATTAAAGGATTATCAAATGGTCTACCTTTTGCTATAAAGATTTTTTTAACAGCTTCTTCAGATAGTCCGTTGGCACCTAAACCATAAACAGTTTCTGTAGGAAAAACAACCGTTTTATTTTCACGAATCGCTTTTGCTGCTTCTTTTATTTTTTCTTCTTCAATATTAAATGGATCTATCTCTAATATAATCGTTTCTGAAGTCTTCATTGTAGACCATCCTTTCGATTTAATTAACAAATTTATTTTGAAAAATTACCATCTATATTATACAAGAAAATCGAGAAAAAATAAAATAATCGGTTTTATTTAGCTACAATTAGGTATAAACACTTATAATCATCCTCAACTATTTGTTATTAGTTAATCAATTTTGTTATAATTTACTTAAACACATAAAAAGGAAAAAAGGAGGAAGTTAATATGAGCTACAATGAACTTGAATTTATCATATCTGAAATAGAAAAGATTGAAAGTGTTTTGGATAATCTTATAAAAAATAGCGATTTTGAAGAATTGTCAAAATCGCTAGATAGAAGATATGCTCTCTTGGAACAATTAGAGGATTATAAAACTGATCCCCGGGTATTAACATTTGTAAATGATATTTTAGAAAAGGATATTCACAGACACAATCTTATAAAAGAACAGATAGAAAAATTAAAAAACAATCAATTAGAAATCCAAAAAAGTAAAAAGGCTATGAAAAATGGATATTTAAAAGTTGAAGAAGAAATTCGACGCCACGATATTGATAAAAGTAGCTAATTTTAGCTATAATTGTAAAAGTTTTTATATGTCTTTTCTATAGTATTTAGAATTAAAATGAATTCTTTCTGCATCTTGATAAACTGCTTTTCTGGCTTCTTCTAAGGTAGCTGCTCTATTTACTAAACTTAATACTCTGCCTCCGTTTGTTACAAGATCTGACCCTCCTTTTTTTACACCTGAAAAGAATATTTTTGAATCAATACGAGGCTCAAAATGAATTTTTTCTCCTTTCATATAAGAAAAAGGATATCCTTCACTACAAAGTACCAAACATAAAGAATATCCATCGTACCATTCTATTTTAGAATCCATAATATTAGATTCAACTATATTTTCACTCAGTTCGAGTATATCGCTCTTTAGAAGATATAAAATTGATTGAGCCTCTGGATCGCCTAATCTAACATTATATTCCAAAACATATGGTTCTCCATTTTCTATTAACAGCCCTATATACAAAATCCCTTTATAGAATATATCTTCTTTTTCTAAACCGTTAATAGTAGGTAAAATAACTTTTTTGTCGATCTTTTTCATTAATCTTCCATCGATACTTGGATGAGGAGTTATTGCACCTAATCCACCGGTATTGGGACCTTTTTCCCCATCAAGCAACTTTTTATGATCTTTTGAAAAGTTAAAAAATTTATAGTTTCTTGCATCTAAGAGTAAAAATAATGAAGCTTCAAAACCATTTAGAAACCTTTCAATCACAATGTTCTTGCCAGCATCTGAAAATCTTGACTCAACCATCATTTCCTCAATTGCTTTAAATGCTTGCTCAAAATTATCGCAAATGAAAACTCCTTTTCCTGAAGCCAACCCGTCAGCTTTTACTACAACAGGATAATTTGTTTTTTTAGCAAAGTTAATAGCATTATTTGCGTTATCAAACACCTCAAAATTTGCTGTTTGAACATTATTTCTTCTCATAAATTGTTTTGAAAAAACCTTACTGCTTTCTAAATGAGCGGATTTTTTTTCAGGACCGATGATTGCTAAATTTTCTTCTCTGAACACATCAACTATCCCATTAGCAAGGTAGTCCTCCGAACCCACAAAAGTCAAATCTATTTTTTTGCTTTTGGCAAAATTTAAGATCTGTTCAACTGTTGTAGCATCAACTACCGAACATTTTTTTTCTAAAGAAATACCCTCATTCCCTGGAGCTACATACACTTCATCAACTTTATCACTTTGGGCAAATTTCCAAGCCAGAGCGTGTTCTCGCCCACCTTTTCCAACAACTAGTATTTTCATAATAACCATGAACCCTCCCCAGTGAGAAACTAATTCTATTTACTTTAATGTTTAAAATGCCTCATTTCAGTAAATACCATGGCAATACCATATTTATTGCACGCCTCAATAGATTCATTATCTCTAATGGAACCTCCAGGCTGAATAATTGCTTTTATCCCAAATTCCGCCGCTTTTTCTACAACGTCGCTAAAAGGAAAGAATGCGTCAGATGCCAGCACATCCGCTCCTTTGTCTTTGCTCCTTTCTAGTGCATCTATAGCAGCCCAAATTCTGTTAGTTTGACCACCACCAATACCTGTGGTAGCTTTATTTTTTGAAACAACTATTGCGTTGGACTTAACGTATTTTACTGCTTTCCAAGCAAATATGAGTTCGTCTTTTAAATTATCTGGAACTTGAGTTTCTGTGACAACTCTAAAATCATTGATAAAACCTTTATCAACTTCTTGAACTAGCATTCCACCGTCTATAGAGATATATTCAAATTTATCCATTGGTTTAGTTTTCATCTTTAAAACTCTCAGATTTTTCTTCTTTTGTAAGATTTTTAGAGCTTCTTCATCAAAATCTGGAGCCATTACTATCTCTAGAAAAATATTTTTTAATTCGTTTGCAGTCTCAACATCCACCTTTCTATTAAAAGAGACTATGCCCCCAAATATCGAGACAGGATCACATTCATAAGCCTTCTTGAAAGCTTCTACAACACTATTTCCAAGGGCAATTCCACATGGAGTGTTATGTTTTACAGCACAGCAAGCTATTTCTTCATATTCATTTACAGCCCTCCAAGCTGCTTGGGCATCTCTTAGATTATTATACGACAATTCTTTACCGCTTAATTGTTCGAAAGTTGTCATACTTCCTTTTCTAACGGGATTCTGATAAAAAGAGGCTTTTTGGTGAGGGTTTTCACCATATCTCATTTCTTGGAATTGTTCTAATGGAAGAGCAATATATTTCTCAAATGTTCCTTTTGCAGAAGGAACAAGATCTTCTAGATAATTATAAATACAAGAATCATAAAATGCTGTCAGTTGAAAGGCCTTTAACGCAAGATATAAACGAAAGTCTTCGGTTATCTCCTCTTCGTTTTTTAATTTATCGATTAAAACATCGGCATCACAATCATCAACAACAACCAAAACATGTTTGTAATTTTTTGCTGCAGATCTAATCATAGTTGGCCCGCCAATATCAATATACTCCACTATCTCATCTAGAGACACGTTTGGTTTTTCTATTACTTCAAGAAATGGATACAGATTGACATAAACCAAATCTAGGGGTTCTATTTGTAGTTTCTCTAATGTATTCATGTCTTCAAGGTTATCTCTTCTTGCAAGAATTGCTCCATGGATTAAAGGATTTAAAGTTTTCACTCTACCTCCCAATATCTCAGGAAAATTTGTTAATTCTTCTACAGATGTAACATTGATTCCATTTTCTACTAATTTTTTAGCAGTTCCTCCGGTCGAAATAATTTCAATGCCTAGATCTTGTAATGATTTGGCAAAGTTCACAATTTTATCTTTTTTGTAGGTACTAATTAAAGCTCTTTTTATCAATTAACTTACACTCCTTTCTATTTTTGTGAGTTAAAAATGTAATTAAAAGATAAAAATTATTACTTTTCAGACAATATTTTTTCAATTACTTTTGGATAGTATTTATGTTCTATTTTATGTATCTTTTTTTCCAAGGTTTCGAGTGTATCTTTTTTTCTAATTCTCACTTTTTTTTGAAAAATTATTTGTCCAGTGTCTACTCCTTCATCAACATAATGAATAGTTATACCTGTATATCTTTCCTTGTTTTCGTAAGCTTTAGCAATCGCATTAAGTCCTTTATAATTTGGAAGTAAAGAAGGGTGAATATTAACTATTTTGCCTTTATAATGATTCACTATATAATTTGGTAAAATTCTCATATAACCAGCTAGAACCATTAAATCGAAATCTATAGACTTTAGATGATCAAAAAGAGCCAGATTATATTCGCTTTTATTTTTAAAATGTTTATAATCAATAATTTTATAATCGATATTTAACCTTTTTGCTCTTTGGATTACAAAGGCGTCTTTATTGTCAGTGATAAGTTGTTTTACCCGTATTGATTTAGATTTTGAAAAATATTTACATATAGATTCAAAATTAGAACCATTCCCGGAAGCAAGTATAATAATCTCTTTCATATAGACATAAACACCTCAGCCATTTTCTGTTTTTTGTTACCTAGATTGAGAATTAAATACTTATAATTATTTTTTTGTTATCGTTTTCTCTTTTTGTTTCCATGATATCTCCAATAATTAAAACTTCTTCAGAAAACTCGTTTTCTAATATTTCTGAAACTGTTTTGAGATTTTCTTTTGAAACTATGTATACCATTCCAACACCCATATTAAAGACATTAAACATCTCTTTAATATCTACACCAGCGTTTAAAATATCCTCGAAAACTTTTGGTGGATCCCAATTGAATTCTACATGTGCACACAAACCATTAGGAATTATTCTAGGAAGATTATCCGTGAGACCCCCACCAGTAATATGAGCAGCACCTTTTAAAAGATCTAAAATCCTTAAGGTTTGGTTAACGTATAATTTAGTGGGATACAATAACTCATTAGTTAGCTTAATCTTTTTTTCATTTAACAATTTCCTAACTAAGGAAAAACCGTTAGAATGAACACCTGAAGAAGTTAAAGCAATGATTTTATCTCCTACTGTTATTTTTGAATAGTCGAATATTTTGCTTTTTTCAGCTATTCCAACGGCAAAACCTGCGACATCTTCGCTGTTTGAATTGAAAACTCCAGGTAATTCGGCGGTTTCTCCTCCTAATAACTTACAATCAAATTTTTGAAGAGTATCATTTAAATATTTAATAAAACTCACAAAATCATCTTTGTTTAAAGAAGATGTTGCATAATAATCTAAGAAAAACAGAGGTTTTGCTGCCATACATACTAAATCATTAAGATTCATAGCAACAAGATCTATAGCAGCAGTTTGCCACATTTTATATTCCCGCAAAAGCTGTAACTTTGTGCCAACTCCATCTGTTGTTGCTACTAATACTGGTTCCTCATAATCTTGCAAAATTCCGTTTATTGGGAATATGCCCGCATAAACTCCTATATTTTCACCTATAAGATTTTTGATCATTGCAATACTTTCATTTGCCTTGTTTATATCTACTCCCGAATCTTTGTATAACATTTTATTCCTCCATTTAAAAAGTTTATAAAAATGCACCCCCTTGTTCCCGTTTCTATTTGTCGTAAAAGTCTTGTTTTAGAATTCATTAGATTTTTGGAGTGTCTAAAAATCTATGTCTGAAAACAGTGAAAACAATAGTTAGCAACCTTTACATCTAGATAGTTTGAAAGATATTGTAAAGATAAAAATTCGAGTGAATCAGCATTTACTATTCTTTTAATATCTTCTTTGCTTTTGTTTGCTCCTATAATATCTTTTTTATCCGGAATATCTATACCCCAATAACATGTGTTCACTACCATAGGAGAAGCTATTCTGATATGAACCTTTTTAGCCCCGTTTTCTTTCAACATCTTTACTATATGTTTCATAGTTGTACCTCTTACCATTGAATCATCTATTAAAACTATGTCTTTATTTTCAATAACTTCCTTTACTGGCGAAAGCTTTCTTCTTACACTTAACTTTCTTTCCTGTATATCAGGGTCTATGAAAGTTCTTCCTATATATTTGTTTCTCATCAAACCTAACTCTAAAGGGATACCGGAAGCTTTCGAATATCCAAGAGCTGCTGAAAAACCGCTGTCCATAACGGGAACAATTATATCTGCTTCAACAGGATGCTCTTTAGCTGTTAACTCCCCTAGCTTTTCTCTCATTAGATGGACATTATCACCATAAATATTGGAATCAGGTCTGGCAAAATAAATATGCTCAAAAAAACAATATCGATATTTGTTGTTTTTATTTATTTTATAACTTTTTAGACCTTCTGAATTTATTTCTATCATTTCTCCAGGTTCTACTTCTCTTATTTTTGAATTATTTAATTTAAAGAATTTAAATGCACTATCTTCTGAAGCTAAATACACTGCATCATCTGTTTCACAGATTGCCAGCGGTCTATATCCATACCTATCTCTTAAAGCAATTATTTTATTTTTAAATAACAAAAGTAAGGAATATGATGGAGAAATATGTTTGTCTATTAATTTTGCAATATTTTCAGGATTCCAAGTTGAGGGCGCACCTTTTAAGTTTGTTACTAATAAATGAGGTATTAATTCTGTGTCTGAAGTAGTAAAAAAAATGGTTCCCTTTTCTTCAAATAGATCCCTCAAAAAAGCACTGTTTTCTATTTGACCGTTATGAGCGACACTAAAAAATTCTCCTTTGTATTTAACCGTTAATGGTTCAGCATTTGCATAGTTTGAAAAACCATTTGTAGAGTATTTTACATGTCCAATACCAAAAGATCCTTTAATTCTTTTGATAACCTCTTTTGGAAATACATCGTTCACTACCCCCATTCCCTTATATGTTTGTATGTTTTCTCCATTAGAAACGGCTATACCTGCCGACTCTTGCCCCCTATGTTGTAACGCAATTAAACCTTCAATAATTTGTGCACTCACGTTAAATGAAGAGTCTTTATGATAGACAGCAAATAATCCACAGTTCTCATTTAACATAAATGGTCCTCCAAAATCTTTGGGATACAGTTAAAATAAATGTTACTCAGAACATTAAAATCAAAATTTTCAATTCCAATATTTATTCCTTTTTCTTTCCTTACTACTTTTCCAAGTTTCCTAAATTCTATGTTTTTTGATTTCGCAAGTTCTTCCAACTTTGAGCTATCTGTAGGTGAAACCGAAACAATAAACATACCTTGATTTTCACCAAATAACTCTTCAACATTGGATCCAATGTATCCCTCAAAACCAAAGTCACTACAAATACAGGATTCTACTACAGCAAACAGTATACCACCCTTTGAAACATCATGTACACTTTTTACCACCCTGTTATCAATCAGTTCAAGAATAAATTTATTAAGCTGTATTTCTCGCAAAGGATTTACAGTATCCATTTCACCACCGATAAAATCTTTTATAATATATAGAAAAAGACTTCCGCCTATTTTTTCCACATTTATTTGTTGTTTCCCAATTAGATAAATTTCGTCGTCAACACTTTTGAATTTCATATTGAGCAATTTATCAACATCTTCAATTTCTCCAACCATGCCGATTACAGGTGTTGGATATATAGATACGTCATTATAAGAATTGTAAAAACTGACGTTTCCACTTACTACAGGGGTACATAATTCTACACTTGCGCTTATCAATCCTTCAATAGTCCGCTCGAATTGCCAAGAAACTTCGTTATTTTCAGGATTTCCAAAGTTCAAATTGTCTGTTATTGCTAAGGGCTTAGCCCCGATAGAAATCAAATTTCTTGCTGCTTCATAAACAACATTTTTTGTTCCTTCATAAGGATCTAAATACGTATAAAGCTCGTTACTATCAATTGTAACGGCTATAGCTTTTTGAGTTCCTTTTAACCACATTGCTGAGGAATCTGCGTCTCCAGGAACAATTAAAGTGTTTGTTCCAACTTGGTAATCATATTGTTCATAAACCCACCTTTTACTTCCTAAGGTAGGATGACCCAATAACTTTTTCAAAACAGAATCGATACTGCCTTCTACCTCGGGAATTTTTCGCCCTCGATTTATATAATACGATGAAGGAACAGTGTTGTTTCGATAGTATTCGGGGGCGTTAACCAGAATTTCAATGGGTAGATCTGCAAGAACCTTCCCCTCTTCTTTTTCCAGAACTCTATATGATGGTGTTTTAATTGTTTTTCCAATTACTGAAAATTCTATCGTGTATTTATCACAGATCTTCTTAATTTGCTCCTCGCTACCTTTCTCGATTAAAAAAAGCATCCTTTCCTGAGATTCAGAAAGCATGATTTCCCACGGTTTTATATCTTCTTGTCTTATTGGGATTTTATCTAAATATAATTCACACCCTAAATTGCCTTTGTAAGCCATTTCAGATGTAGAACTCAAAATACCTGCAGCTCCCATATCTTGACAGGCTTTTACCGCCTTGATTTGCATTATTTCCAAAGAAGCTTCAATTAGATTTTTCTCTGCAAAGGGATCACCCACTTGAATAGAAGGCCTTTCAATTGATTCTTCTTTACCAAATTCTTTAGAAGCAAAAGATGCCCCATGAACGCCATCTGGACCTGTTTTAGAACCAACGTACACCATAAGTTTATCCGGACCATCTGCACGAGAAGACATTAATTTATTTTTATCGGCAACCCCTATACACATTACATTAGTTAAAGGATTATTATTATAAGTGTCATGAAAAGAGATTTCTCCTGCAATAGTTGGAATACCTATTGTATTACCATAACCACTAATCCCTGAAACGACACCTTTAAAAATTTTATTAACTTTTGGCTTAGTAAGTTCTCCAAATTTTAAAGAATTTAATAGTGCTAAAGGTCTTGCTCCCATAGCCAAAATATCCCTTACAATACCCCCAATTCCAGTAGCTGCACCTTGGTAAGGTTCGACTGCACTTGGATGATTATGGCTTTCCACTTTGAAAACAACTACTTTATCTCCTATTTCTACGTAACCAGCATTTTCACTTTCAAAACTAGTATTTAACTTCTTTAAATAATATTTTGAATGTTTATATCCACAATGTTCAGACCATTGTGCAGAAAAAAGATAAATTTCAAATTCATTTGGTTCTCTTCCTAACCTTTCTACAATCAGATTGTATTCTAAATTTGAGAGTCCTAAATTTAAGGCTAACTGTAGAATATTCATCGAATTATTCACGAGATAAAAACCTCCTAATTGATTCAAAAATTGGATTATTTTCACCGTAACCAAATAGAGGATGAGCTGCTCTTTCTATATGGAGCATAGTTCCAAAAACATTCATATCTTTATTAACAATACCTGCTATGTTTTCATATGATCCATTAGGATTTTGAACATATTTTAAAACAATTTGATTCTCATTGATATCTTTTTCATTAACTTCATAACGTCCATATCTGCAAGCAATAGGGAACTTGAAGATTTTCTCATCTGAAATTATTGAATTAGTAAAGGGAGTTTCAAAATTGGTTATCTCAACTAAAACATATTTACATATAAAAGAATTAGATTCATTTAAAGCTAGGGCACCTGGTAATATACCAGCTTCGGTTAAAACTTGAAAACCATTACCTATACCAATAACTAAACCTCTGTTTTTTGAAACATATTTCTCAACGCTTTTTGTAACTTCAGAATGTTTTGCAAATGCACCCGGCCTTAAATAATCTCCAAAAGAGGCTCCTCCAGGCAAGCATATCAAATCATACTCTAAAGATTTATCAAAATCATGCCATATATAATCAACTGAAAAATTGTTCCTTTGTAAGGCAAAGTAAGCGTCTCTTTCTCCATTTGTGCCAGGAAACACCAATACAGCAGCTTTTATTTCCACTAAAATCACTCCTCTTGTATTTGGAAGATTTGATAATATTCTAGCACTGGATTGACTAATACATTAGAAGCTATTTCTTCAGCAATTTCATTAGCTCTTTGAAGATTGCTCTCGTTAATAGTTAATCTTATACTTTTATCGAAATTCACTTGTTCAACTGGATAATTTAGCTTTTTAAGTATGTCATATGTAACGTTTCCTTGGGGATCCAGTATTCCTTCTTTTAGTTTTAGTTTTATTTCAAAAACAAATTTTTTATTGACGGTATCTTTTTTCATATTTTTAGCCTCCCTAAGATCTCTGTGTATGCTGTAATTAAATCTCCTTTATCTTCTCTATAAACATCTTTATCAAAAGATTCCATCGTCTTGGCATCCCAAAATCTACAAGTGTCTGGAGAAATTTCATCAATTAATAGTAGTTGATTATTCTCTTTAGATAAACCAAATTCCAATTTGTAATCGACCAATATAATTCCTACCTTCTCTAAGTAATCAGAAAGAATTTTATTAACCTTTTTAGAAATAGAGATTATATCTTCCAGTATTTCCTTAGAAGTTATTTTTAAAAGTAAAATCGCTTCTTTTGTAATCATTGGATCTTTTAACTCATCGTTTTTAAGAGAAAATTCCACCAATGGAAAATCAAATTTATATCCTTTTGGTACACCGTACCTTTTACAAAAACTACCTGCTGCATAGTTCCTTACTATAACTTCCAAAGGAATCAAATTTGTCCATTTTGCAATGAACGCTTTATCATCGTAATCTCTAATGTAGTGGGTATTCATACCTTCTTGGTTTAATAACTCAAAAAAATGTGAAGAAATTTTTTTATTAATTTTCCCTTTATTGACAATATTATTTTTTTTCACACCATTAAAGGCGGTTACATCATCTTTAAATTCGATTAGAAGTTCGTAGTCATTGTATTTATAAACCTTTTTAGCTTTACCTTCATACAATAGTTCAAATTCATACTCATTTTCCATTATTTTTCACCATCCATTTCAATCAGTCTTTTAACAAAATAAGCAGCATTCCTTACGCCAGTGTTTCCAATACCCATTGTAGCAACGGGTACTCCACTCGGCATTTGAACCATTGATAACAGAGCATCTACTCCATTTAATGGGCCAACGTCTATCGGAACGCCAATGACAGGAAGATCTGTTAACGAAGCAACTATACCTGGTAAGGCAGCAGAAAGTCCTGCAACAGCAATTATTGCATAGTATTCATCCTTCTGTAGATTCTCAACAAAATTCATAAGTTCCTTGAGATTTCTATGGGCACTAAGTACAATATACTCATAGTCAATTTTCCACTCCTCGAAAAGTCCAATAGCTTGTTTTACAAAAACTTCATCGGATTTACTTCCAGAAATTATTAGTACTTTTTTCATTTAAAATCTCCTTTCAGTTTTTTGCTTTTTGATAAAAATAAAAAATCCTACCTTTTTATATAATGTAAATAACAGAAGAGAGGTAGGATTTTTAATCAATTTACCCCTCTTACTGTAGCCAAACAGTTTACGGCTGTTTGGTAGAGACTGCTGAACCCTATTATCAGCATTATACAGAAAGAGGTACAAAAACTTATTTAACTGTGTTATGAAGATATTTTAACAGGGAAAAAGATAGTTATTGTTAACACATTGAAAATATTAAATTTCATAATTAATATTTCTTATTTGTCTTTTTAATTATGTGATTGATTCTCGCTATTTCGTCTAAATCTTTAATTTCTTGCCTTTTTTCTTCCATCTTATAATCCTCTAACCTTTTATCTTTAAGTTTTTGTAAGATATCTTTTTCTCTTTTGGCTTGTAAATAATTTTCTAATGCAGTTTCTTCTTCTTTTACTTTTTTCTCTAATTCAACGAAAAGTTTATTTAATTGCTCATTAAGGTGTTTTTTATATTCTATCATATTAGTCAATTTTGTCACAGAAACGGCTTCTTTTATTTCATTTCTAAACTCATTTGAAAAACTATCTATCTTTTTATTTAATACTATAATATCTTCTTCAACTTTTCTTCTTTCCTCCACTTTTTTTCCTAATTCAATTCTTGCAGAATCTTCGAATTTTTCTTTTAAGTTTTGCACCCTATCTAATCTATATTTGAACCCCATATCTCAATTCCCCCAACCTCTATTATTAACTCACTTTATGCCATACCTGTCAAGTTTGTAGTATAAATTTCTCACTGTCAAACCTAATCTTCTTGCAACCTCAGTTTTGTTTCCGTGACAAACTTCCAAAAGCTCTAAAATAATCTTTTTTTCAAATTCTTCTGTCATTTCTTTTAGAGTACCTTTTATATTTTCATTTGTTTCAAGCAAATCTGGGATATGCGCTGAAGTAATGACAACATCATTCTCACCTAACGAGAGCATAGCTCTATCTAAAACATTTTCTAACTCTCTTATATTGCCAGGCCACGAATAATTAATTAATTTTTCTAAAGCATCATCAGTAAAACCATATACTATTCTTCCATACTTTTGATTTAAACCATGCAATAATTGTTTTGCAAGCTCTGGTATATCATCTTTTCTTTCCCTAAGTGCAGGAACTTCTATAGTTACTACTGAAATTTTATAAAGAAGCTCTTTAGAAAATTTGCCCAAACCCACTAACATCCTAAGATCTTCCGTAGTTGCAAAAATTAATCTGACACTAGGATTAAAAATGATTGAATCGTTTTCTATAGTTCTATCTATTAAAAATTTGAAAAGTTTATCCTGGATCTCTAAATCTAAAGCATGAATGTTTTCCAAAAAAACTGTCCCTTTTTCTCCCTGTATAAGATAACTATTTTCTCCAAAGAGATACTCATACTGCCTTTCTTTAGATAATAAAGATAAATTTATTCGAAGATAAGGCCCTGCTTTTCTTTGGCTTGCATTATGTATTGCTTGAGCTAAAACTTCTTTACCTACCCCAAACTCACCAGCTAAAAGAATATCAACGTCCAAAGAACCAACTTTTGTGGCTTGAGTTATTACGTTTTTCATAGCCTCAGAGTTAGCAACAATATCGTTGAAGGTATATCTTGCACTTTGCTTCTTCAGCATTCTTTTTGTTGCTTCTAATTCATTGATTAATCTTTGTATTTCAGAAATGTCGTGTATAACAGCTACACTACCCTTGAATTCATTTTTAACAAATATTGGTGTAACACTTGCCACTACCTCTTTTTTATTAGTGGCTAGTCTTCTTCGAACATTGAAAATTGGTTTTTTCTCTTTTGCGCACAAAATATGTAAACTTTCCCCTTCTGCTAGATCTACCGTCGCAGGCTTACCAATAACTTCTCTAGGAGTTAGCCCGGTAATTTTTGTATATGCTCTGTTAACCATTGTGACTCTTCCCTCTTGATCGGCAACAGAAATTGCATCTGAAGTAGAATCTATAATAGAGGTTAACAACGCCTCAATTTCTCTTAGATTAGTGATCTCTTCAGCCAACTTTTGTATGGTAGTTATGTCCCTAAAAACCGCTGCCACCGCAATAGTTTCATTTTTACTATTCTTTATAGGCATTCTGGAGGTTAATATAACCTTATTCCCTAAATTTTGTAATTTATCATATTCTGGTTCACCTGTTCGCAAAACTATATGCAGCCTAGTATTAGGGACTGTTTCAACGACACTTTGTCCCAAAATTTTTTCTTTCTCAACTTCAAATATTCTACAGGCAGCATCATTAACATAAATTATATTCTCTCTTTCATCTATGATCATAATGCCTTCCTGTAACTGGTCTAAAACAGACTTCATCAATTCAACTTCTGTCATAAAAGATCACCTCAATAGATAAAATACATCACCTTTTTAATTCTACGCCTTCTGAAGCTAACAAATGAGTTTGTATCCATCCGTTTTTAAAACCAAGAGATTCCATGTAAGATATAACTTCCTCATATTCGGATTTATGTAAATAACGAGAAATTTTCTCATATTGCTTAGCTTTATAAACAGGAACGTATTGGTCCATTAGACTAATATGAACATTCTCAGAAATTTCATATTTAATAAACTTAAGAGCCTCTTTAACTTGGTTTAAATAATTTGGAAGAACCAAGAGTCTAATTATTATACCTCTTTTTAATTCATACGTTTCATCGTCTAGAATGAAAGTATCTCCTATTTGACGATACATTTCTTTTACTGCCAACTGTGCATTAGACCAATAATCCTTTACTCCCGAATATTTTTTACCTACGATATTACTTGTATATCTTATATCAGGTAAATAAATATCAATTATACCTTCCAAAATTTCTAATGTTTCGACTTTTTCATATGAAGATGTATTCCAAATAATGGGAAGACTGAAACCTCTTTCGATTGCATATATTAATGCGTCAAAAATAAATGGAAGGTAGGGTGTTGCTGTAACCAAATCTAAATTAGAGGCTCCTTTTTCAAATTGCAAAATTAGAAAAATTTCTCCTAACTCTTTTGAAGAGATCTCCTTACCTCTTCCTAATTGACTGAATTGAAAATTTTGACAATACACACATCTCATCGTACAGTTACTAAAAAAAACTGCTCCTGCACCCTTTTCTCCTTGCAAAACAGGTTCTTCACCAGGATACAAAACAAATTCAGATACTTTAATTTTATTTCCTACCCTACAACTACCAATATACTTATTTCTGTTAATTCTACATTCGCGAGGACATAGATCACAATTTTCTAGTTTTCTCATTAATTTCTCTTTCTTTTTATTAAGTTCACCTGTTTCATATTGCTTTACATATGAAGGAACAAAATTCACTATACTACAACACTCCTTTTTCTAGAATGCACAACATTCATACGAATATTCAATTTCATAATTCATGTCTATAGCCTTTTTGATTGTATTATTTATTGGTTGTACAATTTTATCAACAATCCCTAATAAACTCTCTTGCAATTTTGCCCTATAAACACCTTTTGGTTGCATGCATCCTAGAATCAAAACTTTATCTGGACATCTTTCTCTTACTTTCGTCATAAATGATTTGACCTTTTCTACATCCGGTGGATTTTCATTAGCAAATTTGGTCCCATTTGTAGGAATAAACACTAAAAATATTATATCACTCAAATTTTTTATATTTTCACTAATTACTGTTAACTTTTCTACCGCCTTAAATTCGTGAGTGATTTGACCATTGTTTAAACCAATAGTTATGTGGGGTTTTACATTGATTCCATTTTCCAAGAGTTCAAAGAAAATATCCCAACTTTTATCAAAAAAATCATGTCCATAAACATTGACCATTGTCTCTTTATCTCCAATCAAATCATAAGAAACTACATCCGCTAATTCTTTTAAATATGGAATATCTTCATAATCCATATATCCAGTATGAAAATTATATTTAAGACCGTAAGTTTTTTTTAAATTATATAATTTATTTTCAAATAATCCAATGGGGATCTTACCGTCTTTCATCAATCCGCCGCTTATTAAAAACGAATTTATCCCTTGCTTTATTAAATCATTCATATCTTTTATTTTTGACATGTTTTTAAGGTAATGTCCATTACAATGATTACAGTTGAATGAGCAGTAAGAGCCTGTTAAAGATATCGATGAAGTTTTTTCAAGTTTTACAAATTCAATCTTTTTTGATCTGTTCATTTTTGAGGTTCCTTCCCTTTTTCTCTTTACTTTTTTCAATGATCTTTTCACATGCAGTCTTAGCTGCTAGTTGTTCTGCAAACTTTTTTGAAAAACCTTCCCCAACTCCAAGGACTTCATCATCTAACTTAACAGCCACTTTATATTTCCTTGAATGTGGTGGCCCTGAAACACTCAATAAGGTATATTCTGGTAGTTTTTTTGCATAGTCTTGGGTAATTTCCTGTAATTTTGTTTTATAATCTAAGAAAAGGTTCCCTTCAACTGCATCCTCTATATATTCTTTCATATTTTTTATGATGTAATCTCTTGCCTCTTCATATCCACAACTTAAATAGATAGCAGCGAATAATGCCTCTAACGCGTTGGATAGTATAGAACTTTTCTTTCTACCGCCTTGCAATTCTTCCCCTTTTCCAAGAAATAAAAAATTGCTTAGACCAATATCTTGTGCTACTTTGGCTAAGATTGTTTCACTACCAATTACTGCTCTAGCCTTGGACATTTCACCCTCAGACAAATCATAATTAATATACAAAAATTCAGAAATGACAAGCTCCAATACTGCATCTCCGAGAAATTCCAGCCTTTCATTGGAAATTAATTTTCTCTTTTGATCATCATTTTCATATGCGTAAGATTTATGAACTAGAGAAACATACAAAAGTTCTTTGCTTACGCATTTAGGCAAATTTAAAGAATCTAAGGCCTTCAAAATAATTTTTTCTTCTTGAGGCAATAATTGAAAAAATTTTTCTTCTTGATAACTCATTTTTTAATAATAAGACCTTTTATTTTTTTGATTAAAGAATCGATATCAAATCCATATAATCTTTGTATATCTTTATTGGTTCCAGAGGGAGCGTAATCCTTTAAACCCAACGGCTCAAAGTATTTAGGGTATATGGAATTTTTTACAATAGATTTTGATAATTCATTAGCTAGGCCACTTTCTACGTTATGATCTTCCAAAGTCAATACAATTTTTCCTTCAACATACTCTCTAAATTTAGTAATATCAAAAAATAGAGGAGTAGGAACAGCTATAATTGAAATTTTAATCCCTTCTTCTCTTAATACCTCTGAAGCCTCAACTGCTATGTGAGTAAAACTACCATAAGTAAAAATCGTTAAGTCTTCTCCTCTTCTTAGAAGATCAACTTCACCATATTTAAATTCATAATTTTCTCCATAAAAAATTTCTCCATCCTCGTCTAACAAAATAGGTAGATTAGATCTTCCTGCTGCTATAACTATATTGCCTGGTGTTTTTGCGGCATATCTCACAACTTTGTCTGTCTGGTTAGCATCACAAGGAACTATTAGTTTTGTATTGTAGAAGTTGCGTACAACACCTATGTAATTGACTTCATGATGTGTTTTACCGTCTTCACCAACATCCGTTCCACAGTGAGTAACTACAGTTTTTAAATTTGTCTTGTTAATATCGTTTAATCTTTGCTGGTTGAACACTTCATCCAATCCGAAAACGCCGAAATCCGCAAAAAAAGTTAACACACCACTTATAGATAAAGCGCCGGCAATAGTTGCAGCGTTGTGTTCCTCTATTCCAATTTGAATATAGCCTTCAGGATTTACCTTTTCAAATTTTTCTAATTTAACAGAAGGCTTCAAATCACAATCTACTGCAACAACAGGAAATTTATCTTTATTTAAAACTGCTATATCAGCAATTGCGTTCCCAAACGCATTTCTGTTAGCAACTTTCTCGCCTTTTTTGTAAATCTTAGCTTTTCCAATTTCAACATCTAATTCTATATTAGAATATTTAATTTCTTCTCTTTTCAAAGGAAGTTGTTTCCTTTTTTCAATATATTTTTGAATGTCATTTTCCAATTCTAATTCTTTTAAAGCTTTATCTAATTCTTCTAAAGTTAAGGCTTTACCGTGATAGGTAGGGGTGTTTTCCATAAAAGATACACCTTTACCAATAATGGTCTTAGCCACTATAACAGTTGGTCCAATTTTTTGATTTTCTGCAACTTCTAATGCATTGTTAATTTGTTTAAAATCATGGCCATCTATTTCTAAAACATTCCAACCTGCCGCTCGATATTCGGCTGCAATATCAACATATAAAATATCTCTTGCCCTACCAGATATTTGAATGTCATTATAATCAAGTAAGACTATAAGATTATTAAGGTTTTCTTTTCTGGCTGTTCTCCTTGCTTCTGCGATCTGTCCCTTTGCACTTTCTCCATCACTAGAAAAAACGTAAACTCTGTAATCTTTGTTAGATAATTTAGCAGCCAAAGCCATACCCACACCAGCTGATAATCCTTGACCCAAATTACCAGTAGACCATTCTACACCAGGTATACCACGAGTAACATGTCCCTCATATATAGTACCAACATGTCTAAAGCCTGATATAACTTCATCAATATTTAAAAAACCCATTCTTGCCAATGCAACATAATAGCCTGGAGAAGTATGTCCGTGACTTACAATAATTCTATCCCTATTTGGATCAAATGGATTCTCAGGAAAAAGATTTGCTCGATTCAATACAGAAAGGTACATATCAATTGAAGACATTGAACCCCCTGGATGACCTGAGTCGGCCACAGTTGTCATTTTTAATATATCTCCTCTTGCGACTCTGGCTAACTCCTTCAATTCTGCTAAACTTTTTTTCATCTAAGAAATCCCTCCTTTTTGATTAGAATGAATCGTCAACAGTTAAAAAGTTCTAAAAGAATTTTTTAATTATAAAAGAGATAAACGTTATAATACCACTTATTATAAGCATAGTCGTGATTGGAATATAAATAATAAAATTATCTTTCTTGATAATAATATCTCCAGGTAACCTTCCAAGTCTTATTTTTGAAGCCAACAAAACACCAATTATGATAAATAAGATACCAATAACTATAAAAAAAAGACCAATTTGCTTCATTATTTTCACCTATGACTCTAAATCATCATCAAAAATAAAATCCTCATCATATTCTTCATATCTGCTTTCGCTTTCCTTTCCCACCTTTTTTACTGGAAAATTATTGAAATAAGAAAAGGGTACCTTTATTAAAATAGGTTGATTTTCTTCGATCACTTGTAAAGTTACTTCTTTAAGAAAAACATTAACAGTTACGACTTTTGCAGGTACGCCATCATACTCAATGATAGAATTCTCGTTTGGAACATTCTTCAATACTTCCTGATAAAAATCATTTTCGTATTTTAAACAGCAAATTAGTTTACCGCATCTACCAGAAATCTTTGCCGTATTTATCATCATTTGCTGAGTTTTGGCAAGCTCCATTTTAATAGAAGAGAAATCTCTGAGAAATCTGCAACAGCATGCTACTTGACCACAAAGGCCTAAAGACCCTATTTTTTTAACTTCATCCCTTATTCCAACTTGCTTTAATTCTATTCTTACTTTATATTTTTTTGCTAATATTTTAACGAGCTCTCTAAAATCTATTCTAATATCTGCCCCAAAAAAAATAATTAATTTTGATCCATCAAAAGTAAAACGTGACTCAAGTATTCTCATCTTGAGCTCTAGCTCTTTAGCTACTTGAGAAGCATATTCAGTAACTTCTTTAGCCTTTTCTATGTTTTGGTGCCATATTTCTTTATCTTCATCAGTTAATTTTCGAAGTATGGCTTTAGGTTCATAGCCCAAATCTTCAAATTTCATCATTCTTGGGCCTAATACTACCCTGCCAACTTCTATGCCATTTTCTGTTTGAACAAGCACATAATCCATCACATCTATTTTTTCTAAATCTAAAGAAGTACAATAATAAATATCGCCTAATTTTTCTACCTCAACCCCATAAACTTGAGCTTCTAGATCTATCATTCAGGTCACTCCTATTATTAATATTTTTAACTTTTAAAACACCTTTTAATTTTCAAAAAATGGCTGAAAATTTCCATTTCGAAATTAAAATTAGATACTTTTGCACTCATTATATTATTTAAATATTCAAGAGTATTAGTTGTTTCATTAATAGACAGTTCATACTTATTAAAACCAAAAAGATAAACAAGAGACTTATTCCAAAAAAATTTCCACTTTGATGAAACTTGAGAAACTAGTAGGTCTCTTAATAATACTGATCCTAAATAACTAATATATTTCAAAAAAGACAAAATTTCAATGTCATTTTTTATCTTCGAAATATTCTTCAAGAAAACAAAAAAATCTTTTTCAGATAACTGGTTAATAATTTCCCAAACTTTAAAATAAGCAAAAGTGATCATTATTTTGTTTTCAGAATTTGTTATTGGTAATTTCATTATTTCTATTATTTCAAACAAATTATTTTCATCAAAACTCAAAATTCTAGAAATTTTGTTTTTAGTTTCTTCCACATTATTCTCTTCGCTAATAAGATAAAAAAGCACATCAAAATCTCTGTATTTAAAAAAATCAAGAGCAAAAAAAAGCTCTTCATATTTATTTTGAACCTCTTCAACTACTTGATTTGTAAAAGGTATATCAAACCTAATAAATCTGCTTTTAATAGTAGGTAACAGATAGTTCCACTTAGATGTGGTAGAAAATATAATAGAAAAGTTAGGTGGTTCCTCAATTATTTTTAAAGCTGCATTAGCTGCTTCTTGAGTTAACTTGTCAATTTCTTCAATTATAATGATTCTTTCTTCCGAAAAATTAGGTTGATATAAAATAAAATCTTCTATTTCTCTTATTTTATCTATTTTTATGTTTCCTCCCTCAGGTTTAATGCATAAGACATCAAGCTTGTTTAAATTTGGAATATTATCTATTAAATATTTTAAAAAAATCCGAGAAACAAAATTATTTTCTGAAACAAAACAAATTGATGAACCTTTGAGATTATCTTTTACCTTTAAAATTTTATTAAGTGTTTCATTGAAGTACATTTTTGACAACAGCTACACCTTCCAAGATATTTTTATAAGATCTATTTCTTAGTTCATTTATAAAGATCCAATATTAAACCATTAATTTCTTCAATTGTTGAAGCATAGATAAGAGTACTTTTCTCTTTTTTTAAAAGAATATCAGTTAGCTCTTTTAATTTTTCATCAACTACCTCAGCTACCATATGTAATTTAGGGATAGAATTTTGAAAATCAACTTCACTTTTTATTATATACCATGATTTTTCTAACCTTTTTAAAAAGTTTCTTATCGAATCTTTATATTCTCTTAGATTAGAAAAAGTTGGAGATTTAACAAACTTATTTCCTTTATTAAGAACATCATCAATCAACAACTTTAATTCTTTTTCAGAAACCTGATTTTCGGTATTTACAAGAACATCAAAGAATCCATTTACCTGATTCTTTTCAGAAGATTCTATATTTTGCTTTTTTGATGATTTTCCTTTTTTACGTTTAACTTCTTTTTCTGTTTTTTTTCTGTTATTTAAAGGATTTATTTCCATACTAAAACTCCTATTTTAATAAAATCAAATAATATCTAATAAACTTAATAAAGCTTCTTTTAACTCATCATTTTTAAAAGTACCGTACAAATCCCCTTTCAAAAAAATAGCTGCTGAGGAATTTTTAGTACCAACAACTGCTATATCAGAGTATTTAGCCTCACCAGGACCGTTAACAATGCAGCCCATAACAGAAATGGTTATGTTTCTGTTCACTTTTTTCCCTTTAACCCATGATTTTACCTCATAAGCCAATTTTTCTACATCAATTTCTGCTCGTGCACATGTAGGACAGGCAACCACTCTGATTCCGTTTTCAAATCCAAGTAATACTAAAAGTTGCTTAGCAAGTTCTACTTCTTTAATAGGATTCCCGCTTATAGAAATTCTAATCGTATCTCCAATATTGTTGATAAGTAAAGATCCAATACCTACAGAAGACAAAACCGCAGCATCCTCATAGATTCCAGCTTCTGTAATGCCTATATGAAAAGGGTAGGGTACTATTTCTGAAACATATTTGTTTGCCAAAAAATTGTCTTTCGGATCGACTGATTTCATTGATATTACAATATCATAGAACCCCTCTCTTTCTAATAGTCTTACTTCTTTTAAAGCACTCTCAGCTAAAGCTTGGTGTCTTGACAAATGTCTAAATTCTTTACCAATAGATCCCGAGTTAGCACCTACCCTAATCGGTACCTTATATTCTTTCGCAACCTCAACAATTTTCCTAACCTTTTCATCGGATCCAATATTGCCAGGGTTTATTCTAATTTTAGCGGCTCCAGCTTTTATTGCTTCTATGGCTAATCTATAGTCAAAATGTATATCTGCAACAATTGGAACGATTGAATGCGTAACTATATTAGAAAAAAAAGGAATATCTCCCATATCTCTTACTGCTACTCTAACTATTTTTGCCCCAACATTTGCTAATTCATTTATTTGGCGTAATGTATCTTCAACATTTGTAGTATCAGTATTGGTCATACTTTGAATTACTATAGGATAATTTCCACCTATGTTCACATTCCCAACATTAACCACTTTTTCTGAAAACATTTTTCCACACCTTTTTAGAAAAATCTCATAATGTCATTGTAGGTTACAAAAATTACTAAGAAAATTAAAAACAAGAATCCTATTGTATTTACTATGGCTTCAACTTTTGGACTGACTGGCTTTCTAGCAATCAGTTCATAGATTGAAAATACTATTCTACCCCCATCCAAGCCAGGAATAGGAATCAGATTAAAAGCTCCCAAACCTATTGTTATTAACGCCATCAACTCTAAAATAGCTTCTAGCCCAAACTTGGCAGCTTCGCCAATAATTACTGACAAACCAACAATTCCTACAACATCTTCACTCCCCAATTTTCCAGTAAATAATTGGCCCAAAGATTGAAAAGTAAGTGTAATAAGGTAATTAGCCCAGTGAATAGGAACTGAGAGAAAGTCAAACCCTTTAGGTTTCCAATTAGGATATGACGGAACCAAAGCGCCAGGTTTTGAAATATCATTCAAAAAATCACCCTTAGAAATCTGTATCTCTGTAAAACCTGTTTCTCTCTCAATTCCAATAAATAAAATGTCACTAAATATTGGTTTGTATTCGTTATCTATTATATTTTCAGTCACGCTAAAAATTACTTCATCGAGGTTTAACTGTATCCTTGTAATCATCTTTTCCAAATCGACGGATTTCTCAATGTATACATCGTTTATGCTGACAATTTTATCTCCCTTTTTGAAATAATTTAAATCCTGATTAATTTCATTAGAAAAATATGAATAGGTTATACCAATGATGTATGTGGGAGGAGTGTATGAATAATATATCAAATTTCCTTTAAAGACTACGCCATTTTTTAATTGTACTTCTATTGGGTCGCCCACATCCATCTGCTTCATAACGGAAAAAATATCTTCTTCGCCGTTAATAGAGAATATTTCTTCACCATATAAGTTCAATTGATCCAGATTTTTAATATAATTTAACATAAACACAGCTCGATCTCCCACAAGTGTAGGAACTACATTAGTAACTATTTCTTCGTCATTCCTTATCAATGTCATTTCAAGAGGGTTTCCTTCAGAAATTTCCATTCCTAAAATCCCTTGATTAAAAATATATTTTCCATTAACTTTTCTAATAATATCTCCAGGCATTAAGCCAGCATCTTCAGCTGGGCTTCCTTGACTCACATCACCAATCACAACTTGAGGAAATCCATATAAACCAGCTATTCCTATAAAAATAAAATATCCCAGTAGGAACGAAAAAATAGGACCCGCAGCTGTTATTAATAGTTTCTGCCAGGGCTTTTTATTGTAAAACAAGGTAGGATCATCTTGTTTAGATTCTTCATCAAAAATTTCTTCTCCGCCTAATTTTACATAACCGCCCAATGGTATACAGTTAAAACGAAAAAGTGTTTCCTTACCAGAAATTTTAAAAATTGCGGGGCCAAAGCCTATTGCAAACTCCTCAACTTTAGTATTAAAAATTTTTGCGAAAAGAAAATGACCTAATTCATGAACAACGACCACTACAGATATTACTATTAAAAACCATATTATAGATATCAAAATAGACATATTTAGCCTCCAAAAAAAGTTATTTGGTCTTCAAAATATAGTCATTATTTCAATTGAACAAATAATATAATTAAAAGATGTTTTTTCACCCGCTTTGTGTAAAATTATATCATAAATACATTTCTTCTAAGTAATTTATCAGTTATATGTGTAGTCACCTAAATTAACAAAAACAGTGAAAATTTCTATTTGCTAACATCCAATAAACTTGTTTAGTTAGGTTTTGAAACTAGAAATTCACTCAATTAATAATCAAATGAATAAAAATTAAAGTTCACAATATTGTAAATTTAAAAATGAGAAATATTTAGTAAGAAGACTTAATAAAAATAAAATATAAACCAAAATATTTAAATGATAGATTATTGGGTGTGGGATTTTTGTTATGATAAAAAAATATCGTTCAAGTATTATATAATTATTTATTTGTACTGATCCATTTTATTGTTTTTATTAATTTCTGAAATAACTTTTTTTGCTACCTTTCTACTATGTTTATCCACTTTTATAATCTCATCCAAAGATCTAAACTCTAAAGAAATTGAGGGAGAAAACATTTTTTCAACTTCATTTACAGTTTTATATATAACCTCGTAGATATCTGTAAATTTTATTTCTCCTCTCAAGAAATTTTCCACAGCCACTTCATCAGCTGCATTAAACGCATTTTGCAAGATAGGATTACCTAAAATATCGAAGGCCAATTTCAGAGAAGGATATCTATTGTAATCAACCTTTTCAAATTCAATTTTCATATCAGCAAGAGAAGGTTTATTAAAATCATATCTTCTTTCAGGATAAGAGAGAGAAAAAGCGATAGGAACCTTCATATTAGGTATACCAAAATGCATTTTAAAAACTCCGTCGCAAAACTGAACTATTGAATGGACATGACTATCCCTATTAATCAATACCTCAATATTCTCTATGCCAAATAAATAATAAGCCTCAAAAACTTCTAATCCTTTATTAACCATTGTAGCTGAATCAACTGTTATTCTTTGACCCATTTCCCAAACAGGATGTTTTAAAACAACGCTAGGGGTAACACTTTCTAGTTTTTCAAGCGGTAGATCTCTTACTGATCCACCACTTGCAGTTAAAATAATTTTCTCTGGTCTCGTAACTTCTCCCAACAGTAATTGGAAAATTGCGCTATGTTCGCTATCAATCGGTATGATAATTTTTCCCAATTTTTTAGCGTAATTTAAAACAAAATTACCTCCACATACAATAGATTCCTTGTTAGCCAAACAAATCCTATCTGAAACATCTATTGAGCTAAGGGTATGTTTTACTCCAGAAAATCCGGAAGTAGCGATCAAAGAAATGTCTGCCTCACAATATTTAATGGCATTTTCAACAGCATCTAGCCCTTTAAAAATTCTGCATTCTTTATAGCTTTCAGGTAAATCGTATAGATCGTCAACAATCCCAACAGCTTGTAGATGATAGGTATCTATTAGATTTTCAAGATCATTCCAGTTAGAATATACGCTACCACCAATTAGTCTAAAATTTTCTTTGAACCACTGAGAATTCAGCACATCTAAGGTTTGTTTACCAATAGAACCAGAAACACCAGCAATAAATAAAGTTTTCAAGTGTAAACTCCTTTCTTTTTCATCGTTTATATTGATAAAATGCTATTTGAATTATACCAGAAATAGAAAATTTATTATAAATCTGTGATACAATTAAAATGTAAATTCTTTAAATAATTATGAGGTGTGAATAATGGGTTGCGGTAGTTTTCTAATAGAAAGTGCAAATTTATTTACCGTATTTCGTTGGAATAATACTCCAGCTATCATTAGGTTTACAGAAGCGGACAATATATATAATACTTTACTCCTTACATTATTCATTTTTTCTGATGAAGAAAAAACAAAGGTCGTTGAAATTCTTCATAATAAGATCTACGAAGCTATTCCGAAAATAATTCTTTCTGATATATCTTTAGAAACTAAGAATAAAATAGAAGAAAAAGGAAAGGACATTTGGGAAAAAACTATAACGCAAACTTATAAAGAATTAGAAAACACTTTAGATAAAAATCTAAGTCACAAATTACTAATAAAATATAACTTTGATCAAGAAACACAAAATAAAATTCGATTAATTAATTTATTTGCTTCCAGAAAAGAAGCATTAATTAATGAAAGGGTTTTTCCTGAATACTATGAAGAACCAAGAATTAAAAATGAAGAAAGAATCTCAAAAATAATAGTAAAAGATAAAAAAATAATAGAAGAAATGGCAGATGAACTGTTAAAAATATCATGCAGATTAGTAACCATGATTAGGTGGAACAAAAATCACAGAAATATTAAAAGTTCTGTTTCCTCTCATTCATTTCTAGTTTTTCTAATCGCATATATTTTAGCTTTATCGGTTGATTTAGATAAACATGAAATATATGAAATCATGGCTTGTGCTATCCTTCATGATCTTCCAGAAGCATTTACGGGTGATGTAATTAGTCCTACCAAAAGAAAGGTAGAAGGTTTAGAAGAAATAATAAGTGAAATAGAAAGAGAATTTGTCCAAGAGTGGTATAAAAGTAACATAATTCTAAGAGATATAACCTCGAAATTTGAAAAATATATCTTTTATCCTTTTCAAAATAACTACGGCAAATTCGTAAGAACAGCAGACTTACTTGCCGCACTCATAGAATGCTATTTGGAAATAAGTACCGGAAATCAAAACACATATTTCATTGAATCATTTAGTCGGCTAAAACAAGAAATAGAAGATATTTCTCCACTCGATGTCTCAGAAATCATAAAAGAAATAGAAGAAAACTCTTCTATCCACCTTTGACATATTTTTTTTCTCCGTTTGGAAGCTTAAATTTGACAACTACACCTTTTTTAGGTTTCTCATATCCAAAAAAGATTTTTCGAACATTTTTTTCATTAACACCGCATTCAGTACCTTCAACTGAAATATGTGCTTCAAAAGGATCTTCATTATATACAAAAACAGTTACTTCCTTTTCTTTCATTAAAATAACCTCCCCTAAAAAAGTTTTTTTGAATCTAAAAGCAGAGTTACTGGACCATCGTTGACGATATTAACTATCATCTCGGCTTGAAAGATCCCGCTTTCTACGTTTATAGGATAATTCATTTCCAAATAAGAAAGAAAATTATCATACATAACTTCAGCAACCTCAGGACTAGCTGATTCACTAAAAGAAGGTCTTCGCCCTTTTCTACAATCACCATACAATGTAAATTGAGAGACTACTAATAACTCTCCACTTTCTTCAAGAAGTGATTTATTCATCTTTCCACGATTATCCTCAAAAATCCTAAGATTAACAATCTTATCACTCATCCACTGAATATCATTTTCGTCATCTTCTTTACCTATCCCCAAAAAAACCAAAAGCCCCTTACCAATATTTGCTACTACCTCATCATTAACAATGACAGAAGATTCTCTAACTCTTTGAACAACTGCTCGCAAATAAATTACACCCTCCTTATTGAATATATACCGTTTGCATTTTGTAATTTGCTACAGACTAATTCAAGGTGTTTTAAATTATGAACTAATAAATATATTTTCAGAGTAAAAAAATTCCCGTCTTTATGCACCTCAAATTTTTCAATATGAGCTCCTTCGTTGTTTATAATATTTCTGATATTATTGATTATTTCCTTGTTTTCCACTTCTATTTTTAACATAGCAGAAAAATTACTTTTCCCAAATTCATTCCATTGTACGGAAATCTTTTTGGAATCAGTCAACTCTTCAATGTTTTTACAATCAGTTCGATGAATACCTATTCCTCTCCTACTAATTACACCGACAATCTGGTCTCCAGGAACCGGCATACAACATTTTGCAAAATAACATTCAACTCCATCTTCTCCGTCTATAATAATTGATATACTACTACTTTTCGCAACTTTTTTCTCGGCCTTCTTGCTTTTATCTTCTGTTTTACTAGGAGTAAATAGATTTTTAATGGTAACAGAACTTACTTCTTCTAACGCGAGCTTAATGAATAATTCTTCATCACTCTTTATATTGTATTTTATATAAAAACCAATGTTATTAAGTGTTTCTATCATTTCATCCATAGATATATTTACTTTCTTCGAAATCTCTCTAAATTTATCTTTTCCTCTTTCTATCAATTCCTGTTCGTTTTTCTGTCGATAAAATTTCTTTATTTTAGACTTCGTCCGTGGAGAATTTGCATATTTAAGCCAATCTATACTGGGACCTTGAAAATTGCGATTTATTAATATTTCAACTATATCTCCAGTTTGCAGTTTATAAGATATTGGTACTAACTTACCATTAACTTTAGCACCAGCAAAATGGTTCCCAATTTCCGTATGGACCGCATAGGCAAAGTCTATTGGAGTAGAATCCTTGGGTAAATGAATGATTTCACCTTTTGGAGTAAAAACAAATATTTCTTGAAAAAGTAAGTCCGTTTCTATGTCTTTCATTTCAAAAGCATTTTGTGCAATATCTTTGTGCAATTCCATCAGATTTTTCAAAAATTTTAACTTTTCAGGACTAACTCCTTCTTTGTAAATCCAATGGGCAGCTAAACCATATTCAGCTTCCTCATGCATCTCCCAATCTCTAATTTGTATTTCTAAAGGTTCGCCTCTATGAGTGATTATTGTAGTATGTAATGACTTGTAACCGTTGAATTTTGGTGTAGCTATATAATCTTTTATTCTGCCAGGAATAGGAGACCAAATCGAATGTATTATCCCTAGAGCAGCATAACAACTGCTCGTATCTTCTGTGATTATTCTTAAAGCAATATAATCGTAAATTTCATCAAGTGATTTACCTTTTCGTATCATCTTTTGCCAAATACTATAAAGATGTTTTGTCCTACCTTCTACGACCGCTTTAATCTTATGTTTGTTTAATTCTTTTTTTATAATTTCAGCGTATTCATTGAGTCTCTCTTCACTGAACTTAAGTTTTTCTTCAACTTTACTCTTCAAGGAGAAATATTTATCAGGATACAGATACATAAATGCTAAGTCTTCTAGTTCCTCTTTTATTTTGAACATTCCAAGTCTATGGGCAATAGGAGCATAAATTTTAAGAGTCTCTTCAGCTTTAGTAACTTGCTTATTCCTATCAACATATTCCAAGGTTCTCATATTGTGGAGTCGGTCAGCGAGTTTTACTATTATTACTCTAATATCTTCAGACATTGCAAATAACATTTTTCGAATTGTTTCTATTTTTTCTAAAGACTTAGTATCGCTCTCATTTAGTTTTTCATTAAGTTTTAAGTTACTAATTTTAGTAACTCCAGAAACAATTCTTGCGACATCAGCACCGAATTTTTCTTTTATTTCATCAATACTAACTCCACAATCTTCTACAACATCGTGTAGAAGACCGGCAACTATTGTATCTATGTCCAGCTTTAATTCTGCTAAAATTAAACCAACGGCTTTAGGATGCTCAAAAAAATCATCGCCAGAGTCACGTTTTTGACCCTCATGTGCTTTTTCAGCAAATTCATAAGCATCCTTTAGTTTGTCACGTTCTTTTTTAGAAAGTTTTCGATTCAAAAATCGTTCTACTTCTTTTTCGTATGTCTTCGGTTCAACTAACATCAAAGACACCTCTTTATCGAAAAAAATCGTTCTTAGTTTTCACTTCAATTATACCATAACCTTTAAATTTCTAAACTTCTAAGAATAATTATCTACGAATAATTATCTTTTTAGACATTAAAAATTTTCTTATTTACTATTTTATAATTTTATGATTAAATAATACATAGGATATTTAATTACTAACTATTGTTTTTAACTAACCCAATTTTTCTTTCGCTTCTAGATAAATTTAGCCATTAATATCCAATAAATAACTATTTAAGGATAATTAAACAAACTCTGTTATAGGAGGTCGGAACTATGAAAAAAATTAGCACTTTTTTTTTGCTTACCACTTGTTTTGTATTTAGTTTTTCTCAAACTTTAGTTATAAAAGGCTCAAACACCATTTTTCCAATTGTTCAACTATGGGTAGAAGAATTAAATAAAATTAATCCTCAATTACGTATTACTCTAGAGGGGGCAGGATCTTCAACTGGAATTACTGCTCTATTTAATGGTACAACAGATATAGCAAATTCAAGTCGATGGCTAAAAGAATCAGAAATAAAACGAATGCATGATGAAGAAAAGTACTTTATCCCAATTGTGATAGGCTATGACGGATTAGCAATTATTGTAAGCCCTGAATTAAAGATTGATGATATTTCGACAGAACAACTTGTAGGAATATATACAGGAAAAATTACTAGATGGAATCAAATTAATCCAAATTTGCCTAATCAAAGAATCGTAGCATACTCTAGAAATAGTGCGTCGGGAACCTATGAAACATTTGTCGAAAAAGTTTTAAAAGGTCAAAGAATGACCCCTAATGTTTTAATGCTCGAATCAACAAGTGCAGAGTTACAAGCCATAGCTATTAGCAAATATGCAATTGGTTACATCGGTGTTGGCTATGTAACCAACGATGTAAAAATCCTTTCTGTGAATGGGGTAATTCCAAATAAAATAAACATTTTAAATGGTACCTATCCTATTTCAAGACCGTTATTTATGTTTTTAGACGCTACTAATGGGTATCCTGACACTGGTCCTATAAAAGAATACATCACATTTGCTCTTTCAGAAAAAGGACAAGATCTTTTAGAGGAAGCAGGATATATCGCTGCGTATGGATATTAATTTTGTTAATCAAATATTAAAATCATGTGGGTATCAAAATAAAAATACGATAAATCTCAGACCAAGGAGTGTTAAATATGAATTGGAGAGATGTTAAAGATAGAGTTAACAAAACCATAATTTTTTTGTTTGCTTTTGTTGGAATAGTTACAGTAATAAGCTTATTTATTTTTATCATTAAAGAATCTATCCCTGCATTAACTCAAGTAGGTAAAGAGATATTTACAAGTATTTATTGGTATCCAACTTATGATCCACCAGAATTTGGAATGCTTGCTATGATCGTTGGATCATTAATATTGACAGGGTTATCTTCTTTATTTGTATTACCTTTAGGATATATTATATCTTTTTTCTTATATAACTATGCAAATTCAATCGAAAGAAGAGTTATAAAATCAACAATCGATTTGTTGTCTGGAATTCCCTCAGTAATAATGGGGACTTTTCTGTTTATATATGTCTCTCCTATTATAATGAAATTAGGAGCTTGGTCTCCTGGAAATCTTTTGACTGCCTCAATAGGTTTAACAATATTATCGTTACCATATGCTGCATCTTTGATGGAAGAATCTCTCTCTTCAGTGGATCAAAGTCTAAAAGAAAGCGCTCTTGCGCTAGGTGCAAGTAAATTTACGGCAGGATTCAAAATTGTTACTAAAGCTGCGTCATCTGGTATTCTAAACTCAGTTATTTTAACTGTAAATAGGGTAATAGGTGAAACAATCGTAGTTTTGATGGTATCTGGTGGAGCTGCTATCATACCAAAATCACTATTCGACCCTGTTAGACCTTTAACAGCTGCTATCGCTAGCGAAATGGGCGAAGTTTCAGTTGGAAGTTTGCACTATTCGGCTCTTTTTACTGCGGGTTTAATTTTATTAACAATTTCTTTTATTCTTACTTTAATATCAAAAACGGTAATAGGGGGTAAAGCAGAATGAAGAAAAAAATAAACGTTGATTTTATTGTCTCCTTAATTTTTAGAATAATAAGTTATATGACTTTTCTTGTCGTCGTCTTAATAATTTTTATAGTAATCGCCGACGGCGTGCGATATTTTAAACCGTCATTTTTTATTGAATATCCTAAAAAAGCAATGACCCAAGGTGGAATAGGTCCAGCCATATTAGGCAGTTTAATAATGATTTCATTAATATTACTTTTTTCCATTCCTTTAGGTTTATTGACAGGTGTCTTTTTATCTGAATATGGTTCAAAATCTTTTATTGGTAAGATCATAGATATTTCAGTGACTTCTCTTTCAGGAGTTCCTTCTATAGTTTACGGACTGTTTGGCTTAGCATTATTTTCCATCACTTTGGGATTTGGAACATCCATATTAAGTGGAAGCTTGACTCTAACAATTATGACCCTTCCAGTAATTGCTTCTTCAGTAAGAGAAGCTTTAGCCGCTCTCCCAAGGGAACTAAGAGAGTCTGCTTACGCCCTTGGAGCAAAAAAAACTGAAACTATTTTTAAAATATTGATACCTGCTGGAAAAAATAGAATAATAACTGCAATATTAATTGGCGCCGGCAGAGTTATTGGTGAAACAGCTCCAGTTTTATTAACTGGTGCAGTTTTTTACTCTACAAAATTACCAAAATCTCTGTTAGACCCAGTTATGACTTTACCAACTCATATTTATTTTATTACAATGTCATATGGAGCCGATGCACAATGGATGGCAAAAGCCACATCTTCTTTTTTATTAATACTTGTCTTAGTAATATATCTGATTGCATTCCAATTGAGAAAGGAGGAAAAAAATGTTTAACCTAACTGCTATAAGAGAACAAACAATATTGAACATAAGAGACTTCGATGGATGGTATGGACAAAAACAAATATTAAAAAACATTAATATGGATATATATAAAAATAAAATAAGTGCAATAATTGGTCCCTCTGGTTGCGGGAAAACCACGTTACTTAGAAGTATTAACAGAATTAACGACGAAATTTCAGATTACAAAACTTCAGGAGAAATTATTTTTGAGGGAAAAAATATTTACGATAAAGACGTTGATTTAACACTTTTGAGGAAAAAAATTGGGATGGTATTTCAAAAACCAGTGCCTTTTCCTATGTCCATATATGATAATGTAGCATTCGGATTGAAAATCCATGGTATCAAGGATAAAAGAAAAAGAGATGAAATTGTAAAGCTAGCATTAAAAAGAGCAGCTCTTTGGGACGAAGTAAAAGATGAATTAGATAAACCTGCAAGAGAACTATCTGGAGGACAACAACAAAGACTTTGTATAGCAAGAGCTCTAGCTGTAGATCCCGAAATTTTGTTGTTAGACGAACCTACCTCAGCTTTAGATCCTATAGCTACCCAAAAAATAGAAAATTTAATTGAACATTTATCAGAAGAGTATACGATAATAATAGTAACACATAACTTAGCCCAAGCTACAAGAATCTCTGACTACATGTATTTTATGTATCAGGGGGAATTAATTGAATGGGGCCCAACAAGAATTATGGTAAGAAGTCCTAAAAAACAACTTACAGAAGACTATTTAAATGGCAAAATAAGTTAATTTGAAGTTTATTCAACAAAATTGAGCTTAAATAAAAAAAATAAAATATAAGAAGGTGAATTTAATGGATCTTACGAGGTTTGAAATTGAACTAACTCAATTGAAAGGTACATTGTCCAAACTTTTATCTGAAGTTTTGAAGATGCTTGAAGATTCAATTTCTTCATTAAAAAACAAAGATTTAGTATTGGCTCAAAAAATCATAGCATCAGATGAAGAAATAGACGAACTAAATCGTCAAATTGAAGAATCTGTTTATCAAATTCTGGCGAGATTTAGACCTATGGGAAAAGATTTAAGGTATGCTATCACTATGATTAAATTAGCTAATGATCTAGAGAGAATTGGGGATTTATCTTGTAATATTGCTGAAAAAACCCAGCAATACGAAAATTACGATATAAATGAAATCTTAGAAACAAAAGAATTAAAACAAATGTTGAATGTAGCTGTTGACATGATAAAAGGAGCTTATAAAGCGTTTGAAGAGCGTGACGTAGACTCTGCAATCGAGATATGGAAGAGAGACGACATAGTTGATGCATTAGAAATTGAAGTTAGAAAAAGAGCTATAAACAGACTATCTGACCCAGATTTTAGTCAAGAACTAGTAGTTCCTTACATCCTGTTAGCAAGAGATATTGAAAGAATCGCTGACCATGCCACCAATTTATGTGAAGAACTCGTTTATATAGAAATAGGAAGAGAAATACTTTACATAGTTAGAGAAGAACAAGAAAATAAAAAATAACATTAACGCCTATTTTCTTACTTTCTTATTTTTATAATCAAACTTGTAAACATGAAACCATTGTTATTCTATTTATATCTTTATTCTTTCACTTATTATTAACCTAAATCTTTTTAGCATTGTAAATATTTTATTTTTTCAGTAATTGAAAGCTTAAACAAATTGTCTTAAAATCAAAAACATAATTTAGTAATTATTTATAGATTTTGTTTATGATAAACAAAATTATCGTTCAAGTATTAATGATCTTATAAAAACCTAATAGTTTAATTTTTGTTTGTTAAATAAATTAAAAAATTAAGATTTTTGAACTTTTTGGTTGATAATCTCATACAGATAAATTTAATTAGCTTTAAACAATCGCAACTGAGTTTGACTTTTTTAGAAATTTATATTTTAATTTTAATTGAATAACTTAATACAATTAATGATAAAGGATGGATAACATGCCAAATAATACCTATAATCTTGAACTTGTTAAAGAACAAAATAGAACTATGGTAATTGAAATTTTGAATTCGCTTGGGACCACTACAAGAACAGAACTAGCGAATATAACAGGATTAACAAGAGCTACTATAACAAATATAATAAATGAATTCCTAGAAGTTAATTTGATTGAAGAAATTGGAACGATAGATGGAAATGTTGGAAGAAAGAGAAAACTAATAAAAATAAATGATGATGCTTTTTACGCAATAGGAATTGAGTTTGGTGTAAATATTATTAGAACGGGGATTTACAATCTTAGTGGAAAAAATATTTCATTTTCTGAAAAGGAGATAAACTCTTACGCAAAACCTACTGATATTTTAGAAAATATATACAAAGTTGTTGATGAAACAATTTCAAACTTCGAATTTGATACTGATAAAATAAAAGGTATAGGTGTCGTAATGCCAGGAATAGTAGATAGCGAAAAAAAAGTGCTGGAATCTGTTCATCCTTTTCCGTTGCTTAAAAACTATCCACTTTGTAAGCAAATCGAAAAACACTATAAAATTCCTGTATGGCTAGAAAATGATGCTAACGGTGCAGTATTAGGTGAAAAATGGTTTGGCCATGGAAAAAATTATCAGAACTATGTTTTTGTTGTAGGAGATGCAGGAATAGGAGCTGGAATAATCATCAATGGACAGTTGTACAGAGGGGCCTTTAATTCTGCAGGCGAAATAGGTCATACCATCTTTTCAAAAGACTTCGTTCAATTAGAAAGTGAGGGCGGCTTATATAAATTAACTGAAAAATATAAGCTTCCTATTGAAGAATTGCTCAAACTTTCTAAAACAGATCCGGAGATTCATAATACGCTTTGTGAAATAAATCAAGCTTTTGCAATAGGAATTGTAAATTTAGTTAACACCTTAAGTCCTGAAGCCGTTATAATTGGAGGAAGAATTTTAAATGGAGGATACCACTTAATTAGAGAAATAAAAAGAATCGTCGGAGAATATACTTTTGCAAATGAACTACCTAAAATTCTAGTTGCTACAAAGAAAGAAAGTGCAATTTTAGCTGGAGCAGCTTCTATTGCTATCGAACAAATTGTATCGTCGCCATATCAGTTTTTACTCAAAGACACCTCTTCAAAATGAGATGATTACCAATGCCCAAACTTTTTTATAGCTATCTTCTTAATTTTAAAGTAACTGTATAATGAAAATTCCTACACACTTCAAAAATCGGAAAAGAAGATTATATAAGAGATTTAAAAATTAAAGTTTGTAAGACAAAACTTATTTTCCTACTTCCTTGGAATGATGAAGTATGTTAAATAGAATTTTGATCGGAAAACATTTTGAGGTGAGGAGGTTTTAGCTAAATCGTACATGCTGCAATAACATTGGATCGAACACAGTTTTTGGAATTTTTAAAGCGTTTATTAATACTCAAAAAGGAGGTAAGAAAGTATGAAAAAGTGGTTTGTATTAATTTTATTAAGTTTAGTTAGTGTTATGACTGTATTTTCACAAAGTGGAGTAGTAGAAATATTTAGCTGGTGGACTGGTGGTGGAGAAGAAGAAGCACTTTTGGCTACGATAGCCGATTTTGAACAATTATATCCAAACATAAAAGTCATAAACGCTACTGTAGCTGGTGGTGCTGGAACAAATGCAAAAGCTGTTTTAAAGACAAGAATGCTTGGTGGTAACCCACCTGATACATTTCAGGTTCATGCTGGATGGGAATTAACTGATACATATGTAATACCTGGACTTATGGAACCTCTAACTGATTACCTGAAACTTTGGGACGTATACGACAAATTCCCTGCTGGATTAATAGATATAGTAAGTTATGAAGGTGAAGTTTATTCAATTCCTTTAACTGTTCATAGAAGCAATGTTATCTTTTACAACAAAAAGCTTTTCAAGGAAATTGGTTTAACCAAAGAACCAGAGACATGGAAAGAATTCATAGATGCTTTAGAGAAGGCAAAGGCTGCAGGATACATACCTTTAGCTATGGGAGACAAAGAGAAATGGGAAGCAGGGCAAATTGTAGAAAATCTTATGGTTGCAGAATTTGGAGCAGTCAATTACAATGCCTTATTCAACGGAGAACTATCCTTCAACGATAAAAGGTTAGATAGTGCTTTAGAAAAGATGGTACAACTAATGAATTACGTAAATGTTGACCACGCTGCCTTAGCTTGGCAAGAAGCTGCTAGACTTCTTTACGATGACAAAGCAGTTTTCAATTTGATGGGCGACTGGGCAGAAGGATACTTCAAAACCTTAGGATGGGTACCAGGAGAAGACTTTGGCTGGTTCGAACTGCCAGGGACTCAAGCAGTTTTTGTACTAATATCAGACACATTTGGATTACCTAAAAATGCTCCTCACAGAAATAACGCCATTATATTCTTAGAATACTTAGCTTCAGTAAGAGCACAAGAAATATTTAATCCTATTAAAGGATCCATTCCTGGAAGAATCGATGCAGATCCTGGAGATGATCCATATCTAATAGAAACCGCTGAAGATTTCAGAATCTTAGCAATCAGTCCGTCGATAGTTCATGGTTCTGCAGCACCAGAAGCTTTTGTAACTTCATTCAATGATGCTGTTAACGCACTTGTTACTACAAAAAACATTTCTCAAGCAAAACAAATGATCTTATGGGCAGCTGAAGATGTAGGTTTGGTAACAAAATAATCTTGCTCAAAGATATTAATTGTAGACTCGGTTCAAATGAACCGAGTCTTTTTAAAAATCAAAGAAGGAGAGATATAAATGTCTGTTCAAAAAAAGAAAGCAAGAGCAGGATTTTTTATAATTCTACCCTCGTTAATCTTTATTGGCATATTTGTATATTACTTTATATTTCTAACTGTAAGGACTTCTACCTCTAATTGGAACAGTTTTTCTGCTTTGGTTAAAGGAGAATATCAATTTGTAGGATTAAGAAATTATCAAAGACTTTTCAAAGATCCGAGATTCCAAACAGATTTGTGGAACACCTTATTTTTTACCTTATTTTTTCTAGCCGGATGCGTTGGTATTGGATTATTTCTTGCCAATATTATTGATAAAAAATTAAAAGGTTCTAACTTTTTTCAAAATTTATTTTTATTTCCAATGGCTATTTCGTATGTAGTGACAGGAACGGTATGGGGATGGATATTTGCTCCTGGTAACCTTCCCTCTGATCCACAAGGAATTAATCTATTATTTCAAAAGTTGGGATTATCAAAATTTCAATGGATGTGGTATACAAGTACTAAATCGATTGGGAAGTTTAATTTAGCCCTTATTCCAGTAATTATAGCCGCAGTGTGGCAAATGTCGGGATACGTTATGGCGATGTACTTAGCAGGATTAAGAGCTATTCCTGAAGAATTAATTGAAGCGTCTCAGGTAGACGGAGCTACAGGAACTCAAATCTTTTGGAAGATAAAGATGCCTATGTTAAGGCCTATAACACTAAGTGCGATGATTGTTATTGGACATATGTCACTAAAAATATTTGACTTAATATATGCTATGACAGGAAGCGGCCCTAACAACGTCACAGACATGCCCGCTATCTATATGTTCGAGCAAATGTTTAGGTCCAACAGATACGCTACTGCGTCTGCTATTGCCATAATTATGCTACTTATGGTTGCTGTAGTAATAATTCCTTATCTATATTATTCTTTTAGGGGGTCTAAATAATGGCCGAAAAAGCTAGCAAAACCTCAACAATTGTGTATTATATTATTCTAATTATTTTCACTATATTTTATATTCTTCCGTTTTATGTTACTTTAAGTACATCTTTTAAACCTTTTGAAGAAGTATCTATAGCTACGATGTGGAATTTACCAAAAAAACCGTCTCTACAAGGCTTTAAAACTGCCTACAGGAAACTTCAACCAAATCTAAAAAATAGTTTCTATCTAACAATTCCAGCTACTTTAATTTCAGCAATGATTGGTTCAATAAATGGTTTTGCTTTATCAAAACTTAAATTTAGGTATTCAAATTTTTTATTTGCCTTAATTTTGTTTGGAATGTTCATTCCATACCAAAGTGTATTGTTTCCATTAATACAATTCTTTCAAAAAACCGGATTATACGGTACAATTCCTGCGTTAATTATAACGCACGTTATTTATGGAATTCCTATAACTACGTTAATGTTTAAAAACTACTATGAAGAAATCCCAGATGAACTAATAGAAGCCGCTTCGGTAGATGGGGCAAATGTATGGCAATCATATACAAAAATACTGCTTCCAATTTCTATTCCAGGATTTGTTGTAGTAATAATATGGCAATTTACAAATATATGGAACGAATTCTTATTTGCAGTAACAATTACAAGTGATCCTACTAAACAACCAATTACTGTTGCATTGGTTAACTTAGCTGGAAGCCAAGTTGTCCAATGGAATGTACAAATGGCAGGTGCATTATTAGCTGCACTTCCAACATTGATAGTATATATTATTTTAGGCAGATATTTTGTTAGAGGTTTATTAGCAGGATCAGTTAAAGGATAATTTAAATAACCGAAAATAATCATTTCATAATCACCACGTATAGGAACTAGAGGAAAATGAAGGTTGTTCTTTACTGTTGGTGATATCAAAACTAAACCTCAAAGCAAAAGATTTAAAGGATACTCTTATACTGTTTCTGGTGAAAAAACAGATGATGACTTTATTAAAGAAATTATAACTTCTATTTATGCTAATAATAATCCAAACGACCCTGCTTTTCACTTTAAGTCTTTTGGAGGCAAGAATTTATCTATTATTTTTAAGGATCAATTTGGAATAATTGTTAATCACAAAAAGATTTATAGAATGAGAAAAGAACTCGGTTTTACTAGACCTTACAAAGATCATTTCGAACATTCAAATAGAAGACCAAATAACCATGAAATAAATTCTCCTAACGCATTCTGGGTAGCAAATAACAAATTCATTCCAACTAAACATGAAGGTTTTGTCCCTCTACTTGATATCATTGACACTTTTGATAAAACGATTGTTTCTACTCAAATAGGGCATTCTAGCAAATCAAAGATTTTATGAATGCTGTGAAAAAAGCTGTTTTGTACAGAAACGCTAATCCTAATAAAATCAGGTTGCCTTCATAACCTTTGTAATGTTTCTTAACCGTTCTTCTATCAACCTCGTAATCCTTGCTAATTCTGAATAGTATGGCTTCATTCCTATCACCTTTTTATTTCTAGCTGCTTGATTAAAACTTTCATCTGGTATCCTCCTCTTCTTTCTGATTTTTCTCAATAGAAGGATCCCTTTTCATGTGCAATTTTGTAGATTTTTATGTGCAACTATTACTACTTTTGTATTTTACAATTTACATACATATATATATATATCAAGAATCAACAATTTAAACAAATTTTTTAAAGTTATAATCATTCAAATTTGACATTTAAATAAACAAAATATTAAATTAATAGTGAATTGAACAAATTTTGGTATAATTGTTTAACAATTTAATAAAAAAGTCTTTAAATTTGTAATACTTTTTGCGTATAAAGTACTTAATAATTAAAAATATAAGATTAAAGAAATAATATATTTAGAATAGTAATTTCGGCATTAATAAATATCGATCATTTTTTAAAGTTTTGTTCAATTTCTTTTTTTATTAAGATTTACTATCACAATAGAGCCGATTTTTGGCTATCAATTCAAAAATGAGATGATCCAACTTACGTACGTTAATACAATAACTCTTTTGTGTTGGTAAGTAGTTAACTCAACATAAAAAAAGAATTAGTTTTTTTTGTGCCTTTGAAATTGATGTTACCCTATTTCTATTATACGAGTATACGAGGAGGAAATAAATTGTTGTAAAAATTATATTTAAAAGGAGGTGATTGCAAAAATTAAAACACAGTTATTATCGGCTATATTTAAAAGATCCAAGTTGTTCATAAAGAGCTTAAGTTATTAAAAATAAAGAAAAAGAGGTGGGTTGAATGAAAAACAAATTTAAGAAAAAAACTTTTATAATTATGTTTATCATGTTACTAGGTTTATTTGTTACATTAGGAGCTCAGGAAGTATACTATTACAATAAAGTACAAGAGGTATTTGATTGGGGAACTGGTACAACAAAAGTTGTAGTTAATGTAGAAAAAATCTTGAGCTCAGCAGACGTAAACTGGAGTACATTTGAGGTTTATGTCAAACGTTACGATAAAAGATTAAAAAGTCTATTTTTGGAGGAAGGACAAAGAAAAGTAACAGATGCTTACGTTTCTGATGAGATGGGAAATAAGGTTAAAGAAGGAAATTACATAGCTATAGTGATGGAAACTCGTCCTGGTTTGAGTATCTGCTCCCCATTAAATTATATCAGTGGGATCGGAGGTAATAATTGGGCCGAAGAAGAATATACAATCAAACAAGTAAAAGAGATAACTGCTGCCGAAGAAAAAATAAATGGAATAGTTTCTACCACTTTAAACAAAACATTCAGACCACAAATTGACAAATTCACTTTTGGATCAGAGTTCTATAGAGATGAAAGAAATGGCGATATTACGCTTACTTACGCAGCATATGAACCAGAGATAAAGACTGCAAGTAAGAGCCCTCTAATTATCTGGCTACATGGTGCAGGAGAAGGAGGAAAAGATCCAACTATACCTTTAGCAGCCAATAAATCAGTTAATTTTGCTTCAGAAGAAGTTCAAAAAATTTTTGGAGGAGCTTACGTTTTAGTACCTCAAACACCTACAGTATGGATGGACCCAGGAGCAGAAGAATATGATTATAATATTGAAATCCCATCAAATATACCTCCTATACCTTCCGTGTCTAAATACACAAAAGCTTTAAAAAATTTAATTGATAAATTTGTTCAAGCGAATCCCGGTATAGACACAAATCGTATTTATATTGGTGGATGTTCTGCCGGTGGTTTTATGACAATGCGAATGATACTTGATTATCCTGATTATTTTGCAGCTGCCTTTCCTGTTTGTGAAGGATTCTATCATCCATATTTAACAGATAAGGATATCGAAAAACTAAAAAATCAGAATATATGGTTTGTTACTGCTGCAACAGACTCTACACTCCCCGCACCAATTTTTACTCTACCTACTTATGACAAACTGATTAAAGAAGGCGCAAAAAATGTACATCTCACTTATCTCAAAAGGGTAATAGACACCTCCGGAAGATATCGAGATGAAAAGGGAAATCCATACGAGTATAACGGACATTACTCATGGATATATGTATATAACAATGAAGCTACTGCAGAAATAGATGGTCAAGAAATTGCGATCTTAAATTGGTTGGCTATGCAAAATAAACTTTATTAAACTCTGATTCTATTTCATTTTAATCTAGTTTAAGTTAAAGAATTTACCTTTTTAGGAAAAAATTAAAAACATATAAACGTCAAAGCGAATTCTGAAAGGTAAATGCCCTTTATAAAAATCTTTGAAATGAAAAAGGTAACTTTTTGGTATTAGACATTTCAATTAAATAAAACTCCTGAGTTTGACATTTACAAATCTGCCCTGACCATATCAACTCTACCTAGATTAGCATTAGTATTTTTCCCCTAGCTATTTTTAACAATTCCAAGAATAATAAAAATCACTTGTCTTCGTAATCTTATATACATTACATCAAAAAATAAGTATGAAGTTCAAAACGAGAATTATTTATCTGAGAATAACGTCTAGTGATGAAAAAATTTTTGCTGAAAAATGGCATTATCATCCCTCAAAACGACATTCTGATTTTTCATTTTCCTAATTTTCTCCCTTTAACTGTCAAACTCAGGAAAATCTTTTTTCTTAAATTAGTTTTTCATATGAAAAACTAATTTATCGTTCAAGTATTATGTAAATCATCAAGGGGCTACTATTTCTTTTAAATCTCTTAAAATCTTAATAAATGAATTGATTATAACAAAAAATTCTAGTCTTCCTAAATACATTGCAATAATTTGAGTCCATATAACCCCTAATGGTGCTTGAGCGCTAGTTATTCCAATAGACAATCCAACATTTGACAGGGTCGAAGCAAATTCAAACAATACATCAGGTAAGGCATATCCATACCCGAGCAAAATAAATACTCCTACAAAATAAGTAACAAAATATGCAGTAGTTACTACAACAACATTTTTTATTGCATCTAAATCTATCTTTTTTCGAGAAATACCTTTATAAACTTCTAAATAAAAAGTAGTTCCACTTGGTTTGAAAAAAGATTTTATTTGATTGAACACTAGTTCAAAAGCAATGTATATTCTAAATAATTTTAAGCCACTGGAAGTTGAATCCATCATCCCCCCAAAGATCATTAACAGTGTAATGAGAAGAAGACAGAAAGAATTCCATTTAGTAAAGGATACTGTAGAAAAACCAGTACCTGTAAGTGAAGAAATACTCTGAAATATCGAGTTTATTATTCCATCTTTAACACCATAGATTTCTAGAAGAGAAAACAGAAAAAGCAAAATAGAAAAAATGGTTAAAATAATAAACATCACTTTAGGTTCGGGATTTTTTAGAAAAGGCTCTGAACGAATCTTCTCTTTAAATTCGAACTTTGTAATTTCACCTTTTTTTAATTCTTTTCTATATCTGAAAAAATTCTTAAACATCAAAAGAGCAGCATAATGTACGCCAAATCCTGTAGCACCCATTATCATCAGTAACATTATTATTATATGCACGCTCAAACTACTATATGAACCTATACTCAAATTTTTGGTTGAAAAACCACCTGTTGCTAAGGCAGTAAGAGAATGATTCAATGCATCAAAAAAAGAAAGTTTGCCTATAGTCATTAAAAGTATAATTCCTATAATCGCCCAAGATAGATATATTCTCAGAATAATTTTAGCTGATTCTCTCAAATTGGGAACCAAATTATCCGTTCGGCCTTCCGCTTGATATATTCCTGCCCCTACAGAACCCGCTATAATAACAGTAATGGTAGCAAAACCTGCTCCACCCACATACTGTGTAATAGACCTCCATAATAAAATTGCCCTAGGTAAATTTTCAACTTCTGAAAACATAGTAAGGCCAGTTCCTGTCCACCCGCTTGTGGATTCAAAAATAGCTTGAGTAAAATTTAAAAACCCAGCAAAAATAAAAGGAAGAGAAGACAAAAATATTGCAAGAGTCCATACCAAGAAAACAGTAACGGTAGCATCTTGAAGATTTAATTCTTTCTTCCTTTCTCCTCTACTAATTATTCGAAAAAATTCCCCAATCAAAAAGGTTAAAATAGCTGTGCTAAAAAAAGCCAAAAATATTTGATAACCATCTACTAAAGCTATAAAAGAAATAATAAATATTAGTATCGCTAATCCAATTGTGCTGTTTCCTGTATTTCTAAAAATTAATTTATACCTCAAGATAAGAAAGTTACGATATGAAGACACAATTCCACCTTCTATTTTAAAGCATTTACTACTTCATCAACTTTATCTTTAAGTGACAAAACAATAAGTTTATCTCCTGAAAGGATAACAGTTTCTCCATGTGGTACCAAAATTTCACCATTTTTTCGTATTAAAACTCCTATTATGGAATTTTGTGGCAAATTGACATCTTTCAATTTCTTGCAATTTGCTTTATCTTTAGATTCAATAGATATTTCTAAAATGGATAGCTTATCTACATATGGGTTAAAAAAATCTGTCACATCTTCATAAATTAGTGATGATTCAATGAGCTTTTCCATCCATCTGATTGGTACTATTGTTTCAACTTCAATAGATTGAAACATAATTTCATCTTCAGGTGAATTAACTAAAGCAATAACTTTAATTTCTTTAAAAAATTGCTTTAATAACCATGACACAACGAAATTCAAAGCATCATCTTCAGATATGATTATCATTGCTTCAACTTTTCTATCTAAATCTAAATTTTCTATCCAACAAATATCCGTAGGATCCTGATGGATAAGTTCTAAAGAAGAAAAATTTATTTTCAGTCCATCCAAAATTTCAAGATTAGATTTTTTATCGCTTACATAAAAAACTCTATTTCCTAATAACAACAATTTTTTAGCTAGGGAATAAGCTAATCCAGATCCTTCAATTATATAAAATGTTCTACTCATTCTTATTTCTCCTCTATTTGTTTAACAAGATTTTTTACCGAATCTTCAATTGGACAAAAAAAATCTATATTAGCCTTTGTAAAGATAGTCTTTTTTGCTGGGTCATTTACTCTTGCAGCAACATTTATATCTTTATTTAGTTTTTTTATTCCATAAGCTAACATAAAATTTAAGTTATCATCTGGAGTAACTATATAAACCATATCAGCCTTCTCTAAATCTAAATCCATCAATGCAGCCATGTCGTTAGTGTCCAAAATTTTTGTAAATCCTACAAAATTGTTTTTAGTTAGTCTTTCAAAAGACTTTTCATCTTTATCTATTACAATAACGTTATGATCTTTACACAATTTTAAAGCTAATTCAGAACCCATTTTCCCACAACCAATGATAATAATAATTTTTACTTTATTTGCCATCTGTTCTCACTTCCAATTTAATATATGAATATAAAAATAAATAAAAAATAAAAGAGCCCGCTATTCATTATAACTCTAAAGCCTTATTATTCGAAACTTTTCATAAAGAGAGTTTCTTTCGCTTTAATAAAGCTTGATAGTGGGCTCTGTTCTTTAAAAAGTAAAATATAAATAATTAATTATAATATAAATTCTCGTAGATCTTCATTCAGAACAATATCTCCTAATCTTAAATCTACATAATTTTTGTCAACTTTCACTTCCCATTGTCCGGATGCAGGAGCTTCATAAGATATTTCTTCAAGTACTTTTTCTACTATAGTGTATAGTCTTCTAGCTCCAATATTTTCGACTTTCTCATTTACTTCATAGGCAATATCTGCCATCCTATCAATACCATCCTCAGTAAACACAACATCTACTCCATCAGTTTTTAACAAATATTGGTATTGTTTTAAAATGGCGTTTTTTGGTTGAGTAAGTATTCTGACGAAATCCTCTTTGGTTAGAGGAGAAAGTTCGGCGCGGATTGGGAATCTTCCTTGCAATTCTGGAATCAAATCCGATGGTTTAGAGTCGCTAAACGCACCAGCTGCTATAAATAGTATATAATCAGTTTTAACAGGGCCATACTTAGTTAGGACTGTAGTTCCTTCTACGATGGGTAATAAATCTCTTTGAACGCCTTCTCTTGAAACATCTGGACCTGAAGGTGAACCTTTAGAAACAACCTTATCAATCTCATCAATAAAAACTATCCCTTGGTTTTGAGCTCTATCTAATCCTTCTTGAAAAAGTCTATCTTGATCAATAAATTGTTCTGCTTCGATTGGCTCCAAAATTCGTCTCGCCTCAGATACCTTCATTCGTCTTTTCTTCTTTTTCTTTGGCATTAAACTCTCAAACATTTCTCCAAATTGTATTCCCATATCTTCAAATTCTGGCCCTAACCCTACAAATAAAGGGCTTGCTTGTTCTTCCAATTCAATTTCAATTTCTACATCTTCCAACTCCTTGTTCCGTAGTTTTTGCAGAACTTCTTCTCTTTTTCTAAATAAACTTTCATCTTCCTCTCGTACATTTTTATCTCGTTCAAATTGACTAGGTTGAGTAAAAACTTGAAACATATCAGTAAAAGATGCTTGCTGTTTTTTCTTTTTGGAAGGGACAAGAGCTTCTACAATTCTTTCTTCAACTGCTCTCTGTGCCTTTTCTTTAACTTCTTCCATCATCTCTTTTTTTACCATGTTTATTGAATTATCTACTAATTCTCTAACCATAGTCTCAACGTTCTTTCCTACATAACCAACTTCAGTAAATCTCGTAGCTTCAACTTTTACGAATGGAGCGTTTGCAATTTCAGCCAATCTTCTTGCAATTTCAGTTTTACCTACTCCAGTAGGACCTATCATTAAAATATTTTTGGGAATCACATCTTTTCTAATTTCTTCGTCTAAGGATAATCTTCTAATTCTATTTCTCAATGCAATTGCTACTAATTTTTTAGCTTCTGTTTGTCCTATAATATATTTATCTAATTCTGCAACAATTTTTTTTGGCGTCAATTCATTTTCAACAGCAAATTCCACTTATATCACCTCAAATTTTTTGTTTATATTTCATGAATTTTGAGAAAGTTAGTCTTACTCGAAAATCCATAAGGAATACCAGCAGTAACAATTATACTCTCTCCAGGCAATACTAAACCCATTGATTTAACGATGTTAGAAACATTTTCTAACATATTATCAGTATCTACAAATTTATGCATTATGACTGGAGTAACTCCCCATACTAAAGCTAATCTATTATATGTTTTATATCTAGGAGATGCTGCTATAATCTTAATATTTCTTCTAAATCGAGATAATGCTCTAGCAGTGTATCCACTATAAGTTGTTGCTACAATTACTTTGATTCCTAATTGATCAGCTACATTTATGGCTGATTGAGAAATTGCATTTGTATCATGGTCTCCTCCACCATAGATCGAATAGTCAAACTTGTACGAATAAGCATCAAGATATTTTTCAGTTTCACAGGCTATGCTACTCATAACCTTTACAGCTTGAATTGGATATTTTCCTATGGCAGTTTCTCCAGATAACATTATTGCATCAGTTCCGTCTAATATTGCGTTAGCAATATCTGTAGCTTCTGCTCTTGTTGGAAAAGGATTGTTAATCATGCTTTCCAACATTTGTGTTGCAGTAATAACTGGCTTTGCCATAGCATTAGCAATTTCTATTATTCTCTTTTGTAATAAAGGGATTTTCTCTACAGCAACTTCAACGCCAAGATCTCCTCTAGCAACCATTACACCATCAGCCTCTTCTATTATCGGTTCCAAATTATCAACTGCCTGAAGAGTTTCTATCTTTGCTATTACTGGAAGATCAGGAATACCTATTTCGGTGAGAAACCTCTTTGTAGAGGTTATATCTTCTGGTTTTCTCACAAAAGACTGAGCAACATATTCTATATCCCAATCAATAGCTTTCATAAGAAATTCTTTATCTTTTTGAGTTAAAGGTGGTAGATTAATGTCTACACCAGGAACGTTTATACCTCTACGATGAGTAATGATTCCTCCAACAATAACTCTAGTTGTAATTTCTTTACCATCAGTTTTAATTACTTCTAATTTTATCTTACCGTCGTCTAAAAGTATAATATCTCCTTTTTTAACATCCTTTGGTAGTTCTTTATAATTGATACTGACTTTTTCTTTGTTACCCATAATATCTTCAGAGGTTAAAATAAATGTTTGTCCCTCATCCAAAGTATACTCATCGGTTTCAAAATTCCCGGTTCTAATTTTAGGACCTTCCAAATCAAGCAAAATAGCCAAAGGTACATTCATTTCTTTTCTAATCTTTACTAAGGTTTCTATCCTTTTTTCATGTTGAATCATACTATCATGCGAGGTATTAAGCCTTGCTACATTCATCCCATTTTCTACTAAAGCTCTGAGAAGTTCCTCACCATCTGTAGCTGGCCCAATTGTACATACAACCCGTGTCTTTTTATTTTTTATACTTTCATCCATGATAATATTTCCCCCTAAAACTTTTATTGATTGTTGAGATTATTAAGAAAGTATCCCCGCTAACTTAACGATGGTCATATCTATAGATTTTTTTTCTGAAAGCACTTGATCGATAGAAATTCTAACTAAGTCGTTTCTGCTCAAACCTATCATTACATTATAGTCTCCTTCTAAAAGAGCTTTCACCGCTTCATAACCCATTCGTGAAGCTAAAATTCTATCAAATGCTGTCGGAGAACCTCCTCTTTGAATATGACCTAAAATAGATATTCTTGTATCAAAACCAATTCTATTTTCTAAATGTCTTGCAACTGTATAGGCACTAGCTGAGCCTTCTGCAACAACCACTATAGAATTAATTTTACCTCTTTTACGCTCAGACCACATTTTTTCAGCTAAAGAATCATAATCCACAGGAACCTCTGGAATTATTATTGCCTCAGCACCTATAGCTAATCCTGACATCAAAGCTATGTATCCTGACGTTCTTCCCATGACTTCGACTATAAAAGCCCTTTCATGAGAAGAAGCAGTATCCTTTAACTTTTGCATAGCATCGACAACAGTATTTAAACAGGTATCTACACCAATGCTCATGTCAGTATGAGCTATATCGTTATCTATTGAAGCAGGAATGCCAATGAAAGGAATACCTTGTTCCTGCGCTAAAAGATTGCCTCCTGTTAAACTACCTTCTCCGCCTATTATAACAAGAGCATCTATACCCATCTCTTTCAATATATTACCAGCTGTTTTTCTAACTTCTGGGAGCTTAAACTCAGGAACTCGAGAAGTCCTTAAAATAGTGCCACCTCTCTCCATTATCCCACCAACGTCTGAATAAGAAAGTTTTCTATAATCTTTATCTAAAATACCAGCAAATCCCCTTAAAAAACCATAAACTTCTAAACCCTCAGTAACAGCACATCTGGTGACAGATCTTATAACTGCATTCATTCCAGGGGCATCCCCTCCACTGGTTAGTATACCAATTTTTTTTATGGTAGCCACTTTATTCCCTCCTAAAAAATTTCAATATATTAATCAAAATTATGATTATTTCATCGATTTCAATGCATGTATTTTTAGACAATTACGATAATTTTAGGATTAAATTCAAGTTATGAAATACTCCTTAATTATATCACTAATATTATGAAACTACTGTTAAGAACCTTATAAAATACTAGTACTTAACAACTAAAGTGTGGTATAATAATTTAAAAATAACTTATTAGTTAAATAGGTTAAGTAATAACTTTAACAGGTGGTAAAATGAAATTAAATCAAGACGAAGTAGTAAAAATACTTAAAAGTAAAAAGATTAAGTTAACTCCTAATAGGATAAAAATTGCGTGTGAACTTTTTAACTCAGATGATCACCCTTCAATTGAAGATATTCATCAAAAACTTTTAGAAAATGGAGAAAGGATCTCATTTACATCTATATATAACATAGTGAAGCTTTTTGAAAGTGTTGGGTTGGTTAAAGAAATTAAAGTTGGAAACAAGAGTCATTACGATCCGAATATATTTCCACACGTACATTTCATTTGTAAAGAATGTGGAAATGTTTCAGACATGAACGTTCCTGAAACAGACAATGAAAATTTGTACGTAGTCATACACAACATAATGTCTGATTACATAAATCATGAAGTAGATGATTTTGAATTAAATTTCTATGGTACCTGCGAAGAATGCAAGAAAAACAAACATGGCTTGAATTAATCCAAGCCATGTTTATTATTAAATAAATATCTAACTTTCAACTCTTTATTAGCTTTTACTTCATCGAGTCTTCTTACTGGAGTGTTGTGGGGTGCATCTTTTAAAATCTCAGGTGAATTTTTCGCTTCATCTAATACTTTTTTATACACAGTTGTTACATAATCCAAGGTTTCTTTGCTCTCAGTTTCAGTTGGTTCTATCATCATTGCCTCATCAACAATTAAAGGAAAATATACTGTTGGTGGATGAATCCCATAATCTAAAAGTCTTTTCACAAAATCTAAAGTGTTTACCCCGTAGTTTTTCAGCATAGTACCTCTTAATACAAATTCATGTTTGCAAACGCCTGGATAAGCTATTTCAAAAAATTCTGAAAGCTTTTCCTTTAAATAATTGGCATTCAAAGTTGCTAATTCACTCGCTTTTTTAAGTCCCTCTTTTCCCATTGTGAGAATATATGCATATGCTTTCACTAATACCAAAAAATTACCATAAAAACTTCTAACTTTTCCAATACTCTTTGGAATGTTATAGTCCATGTAATACACACCATTTTCTCTTTTTGAAACTACAGGTTTTGGAAGATAATCTTTCAAATAAGACTTAACAGCAATAGGACCACTTCCAGGTCCCCCCATTCCATGGGGGGTGGAAAATGTTTTGTGTAGATTCAAATGAACGACATCAAATCCATTATCACCGGGTCTGCTCTTCCCCATAATTGCATTTAAATTCGCACCATCATAATATAATAATGCATTATTTTTATGTGCTATTTCGGAAATTTCTATAATATCTTTTTCAAATATTCCTAAAGTGTTAGGGTTGGTCAACATTATTGCCGCTGTGTTTTCGTTAACTAACTTTTTAAAATCTTCTAAATCTACTCTTCCTTCAGAATTTGACTTAACCTCTATTACTTTGAATCCAGCCATCGCAGCAGAAGCGGGGTTGGTCCCATGAGCAGAATCTGGTACAATCACTTCATTTTTGAAGGTAAAATCGTTATCATTTAAATATTTTCTTATAATAAGCATTCCTGTAAGCTCTCCATGTGCTCCAGCAGCGGGTTGTAGAGTTATATAATCCATTCCAGTTATTTCAACAAGAAAGTTTTGGAGTTCGAACATAAGCTCCAACGCGCCTTGAACAGTTTCTTCCTCTTGGTAAGGATGAAGCATTCTAAATCCCTGTAGCGACGCTACTTCTTCATTCATAATAGGGTTATATTTCATTGTACAAGAGCCCAATGGATAAAAACCTCTATCAACAGAATAATTTAAACTTGCTAATTCATTGTAATGTCTCACTAATTCGGTTTCATAAACTTCAGGAAGATTTGGACCTTCTTTTCTTATTAAATGTTCAGGAATATCTAAGTTGGACTCTATAACATCCAATTTAGGAAGTTTATAAGCCTTTCTACCCTTAGAAGATTTTTCAAAAATTAATTTCATGACAATCCCTCCAAAAATGAACACAAAAAGTCCATTTCTCTCTTTTTAACCAATTCTGTCACACAAAAAAGTACCTGATTTTCTATTTCTGAAAAAAATCTCTTAAGAGGCAATGGGCCAAAATAGTGTTGTTCTAATAATTTTTTGTTCATATATATAGGATCTATTTTAGATTTCATAACAAACTCGTTAAAAAATGGACCTTGGAAAACTAATTCAAATTTTTCCGTTTCTAATAATTTGTTGGCTAAATAATGAGATTTATGGTAACATTGGAGAGCTACTTCTTTTAACCCTTCTTTCCCCATTACATTCAAATATATCGAAGCTAAAAGAGCATTATGAGCGTGATTAGAACAGATATTTGAGGTTGATTTTTCTCTTCTTATGTGTTGCTCCCTAGTTTGTAATACCATTACAAATCCTCTTTTACCCTCTTTGTCTACAGTCTCACCTATTATCCTTCCTGGCATCTTTCTAATAAACTTTTCTTTTGAAGCAAAAAATCCTAAGCCAGGTCCGCCAAATGAGGTGAAACTACCTAATGATTGACCCTCTCCAACGACTATATCTGCTCCAAAATATCCGGGGGATTCTAAAATTCCAAGAGAAATTGGGTAAGTTACTACAATAAAAATAATATTTTCTGGGATATTTTCTCTTATTTCTCTTAAATCTTCTATAACTCCAAAAAAATTAGGGTAAGAAACTGCTACACAACTAACTTCACTTGATATTTTACTTTTTAAATCTTGAATATCTAATTGAGCAGTTTTCTGATTATACTTTATTTCTTCTAACTCCATATCCTGAGCTTCTACATATGTTTTAGCTACTTCATAATACTCAGGATGAATAAGATTTGAGACAAGGGCTTTATTTTTACCGTTTATTCTCTTAGCCATCAAAATAGCTTCGGCCAAAGCAGAAGCTCCATCATACATAGATGAATTCGCCACTTCCATTCCCGAAAGTTCACAAATTAAAGTTTGAAATTCGAAAAGTATCTGAAGGGTACCTTGAGAAACTTCTGCTTGATATGGTGTATAGGCGGTCAGAAAATTTCGATTGGAAGCTATAGAATAAACTGTTGCAGGAATATAATGATTATAAACACCCGCTCCTCTTAAAATACCGAATTCATCAATATTTATATTACAAGACGATAAATCGTTTAACCTTTCCTTTACTTCTAACTCACTCAAAGAAGTAGGAAGATTGAGTTCTTTATCATAAAGCTTTGGTACATCTTGGTATAATTCGTCGATATCTTTAATACCCAAAAAATGCATCATATCTTCAATATCTTTTTCAGTGTGGGGCAAATAAGGAAAATCAATCATTTTTACTTTCACCTCTTCAAAAAATCAATTATATTTATATCTCTAACTTTTGCTTCTAACACTACCTTTATAAAACGGGGTTTTCACAACTTCTGCGGGTAATTCTTTGTTCCTATTGATTACTCTCAACTTACTACCAATCTTTGAATAAGAAATATCCACATAACCTAAAGCCAAGTTTTTATTCAGCGTTGGAGATTTTAAGCCACTTGTTACATATCCAATCTTCCCGTTGTTATTATAGATTTCATTACCGTGTCTTACAGGCATTTTATCAAATATTTCTATTCCTACTAACTTTCTTTTTATTCCTTCCTCCATCTGTTTAAGTAAGGCATCTTTCCCTATAAAATCCTTATTAAGGTCAACCGTCCACTTAAGATTTGCTTCTAAGGGCGTAGTGTTTTCATCAATGTCGTTTCCATAAAGAAGTAATTTAGCCTCAAACCTTAATGTGTCCCTACAACCTAAACCACAGGGTTTACCACCTACTTCTTTAGCCAAATCTAACAAACTGTCCCAAACTTTAACGACAATTACGGGAGATAAATATATTTCAAAACCATCTTCCCCAGTATAGCCAGTCCTTGAAATAATGACATTTTCACCTTCTAACTCAACTTTTTTAAATGAAAAATAATCAATTTCTTCAAGATTCATTCCATACAAATATTTTTGAATCTGTTGTTGAACTTTCGGACCTTGAAAAGATATTAAGCAATATTCATCGCTTTTATTTGAAACTTCAACATCAAAATCATCCATGTTATTTTTAATCCAATTGAAGTCTTTGTCAGTATTCGAAGCGTTAACTACAAGCATAAATTTAGTCTCTGAAAGCTTATATACTAGCAAATCATCGATTATGCCACCTTCTTCGTTACACATTGGAGAATAAAGTACATCTCCTACCTTCAATTTACTCACATTATTCGTTATGAGATAATTTAAAAAATCTTCAGCCTCTTTTCCTTCAATAAAAAGTTCCCCCATGTGTGACACATCAAAAATACCAATATTTTCTCTAACAGCTTTATGTTCATCAATAATAGATGTGTACCACAATGGAAGTTCCCATCCTGCAAATTCGCCCATTTTTGCCCCTAACTCCTTATGCTTTTCATAAAGCGGGGTTTTTCTTAATTCAACCAAAATAGTTCCTCCTTTCTCAAATTTTTTTATTATCAAGTTTGCTAACTCATATTGTTCTTCGGGAATATAGATATCATACATTATTCCTGCTCCAAAATATTCTTCTCCAATTCCCAAAGACGATTTTAAGAGCACGTGAATACCCTCATCTTCTAGGATCTGTTTTAGCAATTGCGCGTTTGTAAACTCAACAAAACTTTTTAATTTCTTTAACATTTAACACCTCTTAAAATTAATTGTTTAACAAAATATTTTATAATTCTGTTAAGATTATATCATTTTTTAGTTATATCAAAAAAAGTAGGATTACCAATGAGAAGAATCTAAGAAAGATTATTTTATTTTAAAAGCTTTTATGGGAATAAATTGAAACGAAGTAATTTTTAAGTAATAAGGGAGATTTATACTTGGTAAATAACAAATTTATTATCTTCGGTTATTCCTAAAGCAGTCAATTTCCCGTCGTATACACAACCTGTATCTATATCGACACTAATAATTCTATTATTTTTATCTTTTTTTATATATATCTTATCATTTCCAGTAATAAATTGCGTAGGAGTATGACCGTGAATTATAGTGTAGTCATAATACCTATCATCCATTAAAAGAAATTTGTCTCTTATCCACAATAAATCTAATCTATCTTGTTGAATTAAGGATTTTTCTGGATCTACTCCAGCATGCACGAATAGATACTTTTTATCTTGAATTTTTAGCTCATGGTATAACAAAAGGTCTCTGATAAAATCTAAATATTCTTTTTCAACATTATAATTAAAACTTTTTAGAGTAGAAAACGAACCATTATAATGCCATACTCCATCCATATATTTACGTGTTCCTTCAAAGTAATCGAGCATCATATCTTCATGATTTCCCATGAGAAAAATATAATTTTTATTTTGTTTCAAAGTCATTAATAAATCTAATACCTTCTTAGAATCTGGACCTCTGTCTATATAATCACCTATAAAAATAATAAGATCATTATCATTTATTTTTCTTAATAAAGTGACTAAATGATCAAACATACCGTGTATATCCGCTATTGCCCAAATCATTTAAAAATCTCCTTTTTAGACTATATTAATTAAAAATAGGGCAGTTAACTGCCCTATTTTTATTTTCTTATCATTTTACCATTTCTTTTAATTCTTTACCAGGAACAAATTTGGGTACTTTCTTTGCAGGAATTTTAATCGGTTTACCTGTTTGAGGATTGACACCCTTCCTAGCAGCTCTCTCTTGTACTTTAAAAGTTCCAAATCCAACTAACTTAACTTCTTCCCCTTTACTTAATGTTTCAGACACTACTTCAATAAAGGCATCTAGAAAAGCTTCAGCGTCTTTCTTTGTTATAGAAGCCTTCTTGGCTAAAGCATCTACTAACTCTTTTTTATTCACATGCATTCCCCCTTTCAAAGATGAAAAATCATTAAAACCTTTTATCTACCAACTTCAACGAAATTATATCATATATTTTTCAAAAAATCTATATCTAACCTCAATTCTCTCTAATTTAAAGCATAAAATTATATTAATGAACTACTAATTAGGTGCGTAAATAATCTATTAAACGCTTTTCCCCTGTGGCTTATCTCATTTTTTATTTCTGTAGGAAGCTCTCCAAAAGTTTGGTTATATCCCTTAGGAATAAAAATAGGATCATACCCAAAACCATTGCTTCCTCTTATGTCATAGGCTATTGTACCATAAACTCTTTCTTCCAAAGAAATCAGGATATTATTTTCTATATCGAAATATGTTGCAGCACAAGCAAAATAAGCTTTCCTATCCTCTATGTTTTGCATCATCGATAAAATTGTCTTCATTCTTACCCGATAAGGTGAATTAAACATAAACCTAGACGAGTGAACACCTGGAAAGCCATCAAGAGCAACGATATTCAATCCTGAATCATCAGATACTACCGGTTTGTTTATTATTTTACCATATCTCCACGCTTTTATTACCGAATTTTCTGTGTACGTTTCTCCATTCTCATCAACATACACAAATTCGCTTTTAATTTCATCAAATATACTACAAAGTTTCACTTTTTGCTTGATGTTCAATTTTTCAATGATCTTATCGACTTCTTTTATTTTTTCTTTATTAGATGTTGCTAAATATATTTCAATCAATACCTGTCGCCGCCTTTTTTAATTCTTTTATCTCAACAGAAGGGTTTTCTTTATGAAAAATACTAGCACCAATTATAAAGGTATTTACTCCATTTACTGAAAGTTCCCTAATATTCTCTTTATTTACACCACCATCAACCATTATATCAAGAGTAGGATTTATCTTATTAGCCATTTCACGTAATTTTTTAACTTTTGCAAATGTGGTTTCAATAAATTTTTGACCGGTAAAACCGGGATTCACTGACATAATAAGAACTTTATCCAAAAAAGGCAATATCTCTTCCAATAAAAAGACTGGAGTGTGAGGATTAAGAGATACTCCAGCATCACATCCTAATTCTTTAATCTCAAATATTGTTCTATGTAAATGTACAACAGTTTCATAATGAACAGTAATGCTATTCACGTACGATGCAAATCTTTCTAAATATCTATCTGGCTCAACTATCATCAAATGAGCATCTAAATAAACATTAGTAAAATTCCTGATTGACTCAATAATAGGGAATCCAAAAGTTATATTAGGAACAAATACCCCATCCATAATATCCAGATGAATGCCATCTGCGTCATTTAGTATTTTGTTGATTTCTGTACCTAACGAAACAAAGTCTGCAGCCAAAATCGACGGATAAATTTTAGGCAAGAACATCACCTCTATCGTGTTTTGCTCATTTCAACGATTTGTTTGTTGTTCCACTTCTTTATAAATCGCACAATAGTTTTTGTATCTCATATAAGAAATTTCTTCGTTCTCAACTGCTATTTTAACAGCACAATCAGGTTCACTGATGTGTGAACAATCAGAAAAGGCACAGTACGGTTGAAAAGGCATAAATTCAGGAAAATAATGTTTAATTTCATTTTTATCTATTCCTATTAGAGCAAGATCAGCAAATCCCGGAGTGTCTACAACAAATCCACCAAATTTTAACGGCAACAATTGAGCAAAAGTTGTTGTATGCCTACCTCTTCCAAGTTTTGGGGAAACTTCACCTTCTCTAAGTTTTAAATCCGGATCTAACATATTAAGCAAACTGGTTTTTCCTACTCCTGACAATCCTGCTAAGGTAGTGACTTTCTCTTTCAACACATCTTGAATTCTATCAATGTTTTCCTTTGTGATCTTTGAGGTAGGAATAACAGGATAAAGTGACTCATAAATATTTATAAATTCTTCTAATTCTTTCTTTTCTTCTGGAGAAATCAAAAGATCGATTTTATTCACCACTATAACAACTTCTAATTTCTCTTTTTCAACGAGAACTAAAAATTTATCTACTACTATATAATCAACCTTGGGATCTTTTAATGAAGTCACCAAAACAACTTGATCTACATTAGCTACTTTAGGTCTATACAGCTCATTTTTTCTAGGTAAAATATTTTTTATAACCCCAAATTCATTATTTTCTTCAATGTAATATTCAACATAATCTCCTACAATTGGACGAATTTTTTGAATCTTGAATTTTCCAGGCATATAGCATTCCAAGTTTGTATGAGTTTCTAAATCTCGGACTGTAAGTGTGTTTGAGTGAAATCTTATTACAATTCCTTTCCTATAGTTCATTAATTTTGTCCTCCATATTTTCCCACATACAAAATGAGTTTTTCTCCGGAATAATTTTTCCCGGGTTCTGGAAACATATCAAGAACAACTTCATTTTCTTGTACAGAATATGTAACAACATACCTTTTTTCATAAGTAATTTTATATTCTGACAAAAACTGTTCACTTACCTGGACTGGTACTCCTATTAAATCCGGCACCTTCATTGTTTCAGGTTCTCTTAATTGAACAATTACGTGATGTCCTTCTTTAACCTTTGTACCAGCAGATGGATCTGTATATAAAACTTTATTACCGGTTCCTATTAAATTTGGGATTAAATTTAATTCCTTTAAAGAAGCTACAGCAACGTTTTTGTCTTCCCCTATCAAATAAGGGATTTCAACAATCCGTGAACTATTTGCAAAGGCCGATAAAAAAAGAAACGCAAAAATTCCAGCAGCTACCAATCCCAAAAAAAGAAGAAAAATATTTTTAATTATTTTTTTTGCTTTACTCATATTTCACCCATTTACGAAAGATCTGAGAGTCTTCGTAATCGTAGTTGTCCACATGCAGCTGAAATATCACTACCTTTTTCAGCCCTAACAACTGCATCTATACCTTTTTTCACAAGGACATCTAAAAAATTGTCTACAAATTTTTTTGATGGTTTTTCAAAACCAGCCGGATTTGGGTTTACAGGAATAAGATTGACCATTACTTTCATATCTTTAAAGATATCTACTAACCTTAAAGCGTCTTCAGTAGAATCATTAAATCCTTTAATCAATATATATTCGAAAGTGACTCTTTTGTTGGTTTTTTCCTGATATATTCTACACGCTTGAATTACCTCTTCAAGTGGATAAGCATGATTAATTGGCATTATTTTATCTCTTTGAAGATTTGTTGTTGCATGAAGGGAAACAGATAACCTTATTTCCTTATTCAAATTAGCCAACTCTTCTATCATTTTTGGAATTCCGACGGTAGAAATAGTTATATGTCTAGCACCTAACTTTTTCATTTTAGGATCATTGAAAATATTCACGCTTTGAATCACATTACCAAAATTTAAAAGTGGCTCGCCCATTCCCATGTATACCAAATTATTTATATTAATATTATTATCTTTTTCCATAGCTAAAAACTGTCCAACAATCTCACCTACTGTTAAATTCCTTACAAAACCACTTTTCCCGGTGGAACAAAATTTACACTTAAGAGGACACCCTACTTGAGTTGAAATACATGCGATAGTTCTAGAAGGATAATATATTAATACTGACTCTATCAAGTTACCATCAGCTAATTCAAAGAGATATTTTGTTGTACCGTCAATTTTTGAAATCTCTTTTTGAACAATATCAGGTAACAAAATAATAAAGTTTTCTTTTAAAGTTTTCCGTGTCTCCTTGGATAAATTTGACATATCATCAAAATTAAAAATACGCTTTTTATATATCCAATCACAAATTTGATCAGTTCTGTACTTCTCAATACCAAAGTTTTCTGTTAAATAATTTTGTAAACCTTCATAGTCAAAATCTAATATATTCTTCAAAACCATACCTTTTCCTCTTCCTCACTTTTAGATTCCTTATTCAAAACTTTTTTGTTTCATTATACACTTTTATCTAATCAAGTCTTTTAATTCTAACTAGCGCCTGTAGTTAATTATACTATATTTAAATGATAAATTCAAATATTGTCGTATTTTTATTGTAGCAAATAAAAATAATAATCCCTAGTCATCTTAATTTTAAGTTTGATTAACTAGGGATTATTCTTTAGAAACAGTGTATATAAATACAATTAATTTATCTTCTATCTCCAGCTAGAACTACCATTCTTAATAATTGGGCAATTGCCATCAGAGCTGATGCAACATAAGTCAACGCCGCTGCATTTAATACCTTTTGAGCAGCAGCAACTTCGCTTTTAGACATGCCCATCATAGGCAATAATTTAACGGCTCTCTTACTCGCGTTAAATTCTACCGGTAAAGTTATAATAGAAAATAAAACCACAAAAATAAATAAGAATATTCCTGCATTTACCAAAAATGGTGCAGAAAAAATCAAACCGACCAAGAAAATAATCCATGATAGGTTTGAACCAATGTTAGCTAAAGGAACACTTATGTTTCTTAAAACCAAAGGTTTGTAACCTTTAGCATGTTGAATAGCATGCCCTGCTTCGTGCGCAACTACACCTAATGCCGCCACTGATGAACTATTATATGTAGAATCAGAAAGCCTTAAGACTTTTTGAGTAGGGTCATAATGATCAGTTAACATTCCTCTTGTCCTTTCAATTCTCACGTCATACAGCCCAACAGAATCAAGTAACCTTCTTGCAAACATATATCCTGGTTCTCCAACTGAAGATTTTATTTTTGAATATTTATTAAAGGCAGTACTTACCTTTATTTGCGCATACAAAGCCAGTAGCAATGGTGGAATAAGTAACCAAAGAGTAGAATACATTTTTTTCACCTCCGAAAAAATTATCCTTCATTTCTCAGTCTAAATATTTGTAGCTTCTATATAAGAACCACTCTTAAATCATACCAAATAATTAAACAACACAAATTCTAAACTCATTTTAGCACCTTTTTATTTAAATATCTTTACAAAGATGTATAAATTTTAATTTTGAGGATCTTTAAAAATATTGTTGACAAAAAGTTTTTTTATTGATACAATATATTTAATTTAAAATTTTAAAAAAATTATTCGAGGGACGACATATGTTAAGTAAAATAAGAGAACTCTGTTGTATTGAAACAATAAATGAATATTACTATTATTATTGGTTTAGAAAGACACCCACGTTGGTGCCTTTGTTGTGTCGTACCTCGTAACAACAAAGATTCCAAAATGGGTGTCTACTTTATAAAGTAGGCACCCATTTTTTATTAGAAGTTTTGTTATTAGCAAGATAATCTACAAATTCTTTTGGGAGGTGTAATATATGATAATTTTGATGGAAGAGGGTGCTTCGGAAGAAGATATTAACAGGGTAATTCAAAAAGTTAAGGAAGTGGGATTTAAGGCTCATCCTGATAAAGGACACAAGCATACTATCATCGGAGTAGTTGGCGAAGGAGATAGAGATTATATTCTACATAATATTGGAACTTTTCCGGGTGTAGAAAGGGTTGTTGAAATAACTCAACCATTTAAATTAGCGAGTAGGACTTTCAGATCTGAACCTTCATTTTTTGATATAGGGGGGGTAAAAATAGGAAAAGATCATTTCTTAGTTATAGCTGGTCCATGTGCTGTGGAAAGTAGAGAGCAAGTTTTTCAAACTGCAAAAGCCTTAAAACAAGAAGGTGTAAATTTCCTAAGGGGTGGGGCATATAAACCTAGAACTTCTCCATATTCCTTTCAAGGTTTAAAAGAAGAGGGACTTAAAATTTTAAAAGAAATTGGAGAAGAATTTGATCTAAAAATTGTTACAGAGGTTATGGATACAAAAGATGTTGAATTAGTAGCTAAATACGCCGATGTGTTACAAATAGGTGCTCGAAATATGCAGAACTTTTCGCTTTTAAAAGAAGCTGGTAAAATAAATAAACCAGTTTTGCTAAAACGAGGTTTATCCGCTACTTACAAAGAATTTTTAATGGCGGCAGAATACATCATGTCTGAAGGGAATTATCAAGTGATTCTATGCGAAAGAGGAATAAGGACCTTTACGGATGAAACTCGCAATACTCTGGATATAAGCGCCATTCCCGTAATAAAAAGATACAGTCATTTACCAATTATAGTTGACCCCAGTCACGCATGTGGCAATTGGAGATACATAATTCCGCTTTCGAAGGCAGCCGTTGCAGCAGGTGCAGACGGACTAATTGTTGAAGTTCATCCTAACCCACAAAACGCTTTATCCGATGGTGAACAATCTTTAAATTTGCAACATTTCAGTGACTTAATGAAACAAGTAAGGGCCCTTGCTGAGGTTGAACACAAAATAATTAACTAATATTATCTATATAAATTATTAATTGGAGGATATAAAATGCCTTTTAAAAACGTGTTACTAATTGGTTGTGGCTTAATTGGATGTTCGCTTACGTTAGCTCTCAAAGAAACAAAAGAAGTAAAATTAATACATGGATACGATTTAAATGATAAAAATCTAGAAGATGCCTTAGAAATAGGCGCCATTGATAAAAAAACTAATCTCGATGACGTGTCACCTTATGACTTGATTATCTTAGCTACGCCTGTTGAAGAGGTAATCCACTCTTTAAATAACATAATCCCACGCCTCACCAAAGATACTCTAATAACAGATGTAGGAAGTACAAAATTTGAGATAATAAAAACTGTGGAATCATTTGAAAATCCAAACGTCAACTTTATAGGCGGCCATCCTATGGCTGGTTCAGAAAAATCAGGGCCAGTCTATGCCCAAAAAGACCTTTTCAAAGGCAAGCCATATATATTAATAAAGTCCAAGTGCTGTTCTTCAAATTATTTTGAAAATTTTAAAAATTTGATTGAAAAAATTGGAACACATATTATCGAGATGGACGCAAAAACTCATGATGAGATTGTCTCAGTAACAAGCCATTTACCTCAAGTGGTTGCCTTCTATCTAGTAAAAACTCTACAAACCTTTCAAGAAAACAATCCCGACTATATAAAACTTATAGGAAGTGGATTTAAAGATACTACCAGAATCGCCAAAAGTGATCCTAACATGTGGCTTTCAATTTTTAAATTGAACAAAGATAACATTATAAATGCCTTAGATAAGTTTGAAGAAGAAATTGAAGAATTTAAGATAAAATTAGAAAATGACTTATACAATGAACTATTAATTGAGCTTGAGAATATATCTAAATTTAGATCCTCCATAGATTAAATAGATTAGCAGATAAGGAGAGAAAAATGAAAACAGAGATCAAACCTTTAAAAAGCATCAACGGTGAAGTAGCCATTCCCGGTGATAAATCTATATCTCATCGTGCGCTTATCATAGGTTCACTGGCACATGGTACAACTAAAATCACCAACTTTTTACGTTCAGAAGATACATTAGCCACACTGAATATTTTAAAAGCTATTGGTGCTAATATAGAGTTAACGAATGCAAAAGAAGTAGTTATCGAAGGAAATGGATTACATAGTTTTCAAGAACCAGAAGACATCCTTGATGCAAAAAATTCCGGGACAACCATAAGGTTGATTATGGGAGTTTTGGCTGCTCAAAACTTCTATAGCGTTCTCACCGGAGATGATTCACTCAAAAAGAGACCTATGAAACGCGTAATCGATCCTTTAAGTAAGATGGGAGGTCTTTTTTTTGGAAGAAAGCAAGGTAATTATGCACCTATAACTATTTTAGGAACCGACGATATTTTCCCAATATTTTACTCAACTCCTGTAGCTAGCGCACAAGTTAAATCTGCTATCCTATTAAATGCATTGCATGCCAAAGGAATCTCACAAATTACCGAACCATACAAATCAAGAGATCATACTGAAAGAATGTTAAAATATTTTGGTGCAAACATTGAAGAAAAAGGTACTACTGTAACTATAAATGGTGGGGATGATTTAAAGGGAAAAGAAGTGTTTGTACCTAGCGATATTTCTTCTGCTTCTTTCTTTATAGTTACGGCATTAATAACGGAAAATTCAACTCTACTCATAAAAGATATTGGAATCAATCCTACAAGGTCTGGTGCCATTAAGATATTAAAAATGATGGGTGCAGAAATCACAACTCTTAATTTAAGATACCTAAATAATGAACCAGTCTGTGATTTATTAGTAAAAAGCAGTAATTTAAAGGGTGTTGAGATAAAAGGAGATATAATTCCTACCTTGATAGATGAAATACCTATCCTCGCTGTAGCAGCATCCCAAGCTGATGGAAAAACCCTGGTAAAAGATGCAAACGAGCTTAGATACAAGGAAACCGATAGAATAAAAGCAATAGTTAACGAATTCACAAAAATGGGGATAGAAATTTTTGAAAGAGAAGATGGATTTGAAATTATTGGAAAACAAAAAATAAAAGGAAATTGTACTTGTGAAAGTTATAATGATCATAGGATTGCGATGTCTTTAGCCATAGCTGGCTTAATAGCAGAAAACCCCATAAACATAAATGATTTTGATTGTGTAAATATTTCGTATCCTCAATTTTTGGACACCCTTAATACATTAAGATAAGGAAGGAGAAAAAATGAGAAGATTTGGGTTACTACAGTACCCAGAAAAAGAAAGTCTGTCTAAAAAGGTATTTAACCAATATTTTAAGCTATCAAGCATAAATGCAAAATACGACGATATAGTCATCGAGCCTAGAAAATTCGATACAAGAGTAACTAAATATCTTGATTCCTATGATGGACTCAATGTTACCGTCCCATTTAAAGAAGACATCATTAAATTTATATCCCCAGTAGAAGACGCACGTGAAATCAATGCTGTTAATTGTATATATCAAAATAAAGGTTACAATACCGATTGGAAAGGTTTTTATAATTCGTTGTTAGATACCGACTTAAAGCTACCTATTCTTTTAGTTGGAGCAGGTGGAGCAAGTAAAGCAATTATATATGGACTTTACAAATTAGGCATAAAACATTTAATCTTAGTAAACAGAACAATTGAAAAAGCTTTCAAATTAAAAGATTTTTTTAAAACAAAAATAGACATCACCGTAGAATCTTTTGAAAATTTAAAAGACGCCTTGAAAAGGTCTAAAACTTTCATCAATGCAACTTCAATTGGTATGTTTGGAGAGTCCTTCAACTTTTCAAATGAAGACCTTTCTAATCTTCATCTAATTTACGACATTGTATACAATTTCACTTCTCTTCAAGAGCAAGCTCTGGAAAACAATATCAAATTAATTGACGGAAAAACTTTTTGGTACTATCAAGCAGTGGAAAATTTAAAAATTTGGGGCATATACGATGAAGTTAGATTTTACGATACGTTTGTAAACGGCAATTTTTCTTAGTAAGTTTTTAAATTTATAAAAGATACAGAGACCTAGTTGTTAATAAATATCCGAAAATAGGTTTATAAATATAAGTAGATTTAAGACAATATTTCTCTTTCTCTAACAAGTACTTATGTACCGAAATATAAAACCAAGACTTTCATATAACAAAAAGTTAAATTAGTTGAGGAGGTTGTTTAATGGAAATAAAGATAGCCGGAGATTCCCATGGAACAAAAATGATCGGATTAATTGAAGAAATTCCGGCAGGTTTAAAAATTGACGAACAAAAAATAAATGATAATCTTAGAAGACGTCGATTAGGATACGGACGTGGAGAAAGAATGAAAATAGAAACCGATCAAGTCCAAGTAATTGCAGGAACATGGAACGGAGTCACTACTGGCGCACCTGTAGTTATAGAAATAGAAAACAAGGCGGGAAATCCGATAAATACTAATGACCAAAGACATGTCCCAAGGCCAGGACACGGAGACTATACTGGCTGGAGTAAATATAGACTCACAGATTTAAACATATATACTGAAAGAAATAGTGCACGTTGGACATGTGTTCTTACTGCATTAGGAAGCATTGCAGAACAATTTTTAGATCATTTTAACATTGAAATAATGAGTTTTGTCAGTTCAATCGGAAGCATTTGTGTTGAAAATTCAATGTTTGAGGAGATACAAAGAAATTTTGATTTTTATATACAAAAAAGAGATGCATCTCCTGTTCAATGTCCTTTTGATGACGTTTCAGAAAGAATGATAGAAGAAATAAATGAAAAAGCTTTGAAACAAGATACTACCTTAGGGGGAAGCATAAAAACTTTTGCTATAAATGTTCAACCAGGACTTGGAAGTTACGCAAATGTTCTTAACAGAGTAGATTCCAAAATTGGAAAATATTTTATGTCTATTCCATCTGTTAAAGGTGTTTTTATCGGTCTTGAAGATGTAAGCTTACCTGGAAATAAATATCACGATCCTTTTGTCTTTCAGAATGGTAAAATAAATAGAACCTCGAATAATGCTGGAGGAATAGAGGCAGGTATCACTAATGGAGAAAATATTGTCGTTACTACTTATTTTAAACCAATTTCTACTTTAGCTAAACCTCTAGATTCTATTAATCTTGAAACCAAGGAAAACGTAAAAGCTCCATACATAAGATCTGATTCTGTTATCCTTCCAGCTGCTACAGTTATTACTGAATGCACATTAGCCTTAATCTTAATGGAAGAAATTATAGATGGTTTCGGAAATGATAATATCGAATTAATTAAAGAAAGATATTTTTCAAAATATTCCAAAAACAATTAACTTACCAATTTTGAAAGGAGGTCTGCGTGTAAATTCTTTATCTTTCTGAATAATACAAAGAATTTACATACAATATAAATGAAAATTTTTTTAGTTGGAATGATGGGGTCTGGAAAAAGCACTTTGGCTAAAATGATTTCTAAAGTTTTATCAATTCCATATTTGGATATGGATGAAGAAATAGAAGCAAGAGAAAATAAAACAATTAAAGAAATATTTGAAAAAAATGGAGAATCGTATTTTAGAGATCTAGAAAGCTCCCTTCTTAAATCTTTAGTAAAGCAACCTGACTCTGTCGTTGTTGCTACCGGTGGAGGTGTAGTCTTAAGACCAGATAATAGAGAATTGTTAAAAAAAGAGACAACAATTTACCTAAAAGTATCTCCACAAGAATTAAAAAAGCGAGTGTCACCTAACAATAGACCACTTTTATCTAATAATATCGACAATATATTTACCATCTACGATGAAAGAATAAATTTATATGAAATGTTTGAATCAGTTGACATTACTTACTTAAATGAATGGGAAGCAGTTGCTAAAATTCTTCAAAAGGTTGATTATAAAAAAAATTTATCCATTGATTCATCATTTCAAAAAATCTATATAGAAGCAGGCAGTTTAAAAAACATACCAAAAAATGCTATAGTATTTACAAGTGAAAAAGTTGATAGTTTATACGGAGAATTTTTCACTGAAAAAAAACTCGTATTCCCAAATGGCGAAGAAGTTAAAGATATAGTTTATGTCACAAAAGCATGGGAGTATTTACTTGAAAACAATGTCACACGAAAGGATCTACTTTGTGGAGTTGGTGGAGGAACTATAACTGATTTTACAGGTTTTGTGGGTTCGACTTATAAAAGAGGAATGAATTTCATTTTCTATCCTACTACTCTATTAGGGCAAATTGACGCTGCTATTGGTGGAAAAAACGGGATAGATTTCAAAAAATACAAAAATGTTATTGGCATAATAAATTTACCAAATGAAGTCATTATAGATCCTATAACAACTTTATCCCTTGATGATATAAGATTTAGAGAAGGACTAATAGAAGGTTTTAAAATCTCTCTTATCTCAGGTGGAGAGTTTTATACTTTTTTTAAAAATCATTTGTATGATTTACTAAATCGAAATTTAGATACATTAACTTGGTTTATAAAAAGATCTGTCGAAGAGAAGTTGAGGATTGTTCAACAAGATTTTAAAGATACTGGTTTAAGAAGTTACCTAAATTTAGGACATAGTCTTGGGCACGCTTTTGAAGCAGTAACAGGTATTGCTCATGGCTTGTCAGTTGGATGGGGGTTGTATCAAGAATTAATGTACTCAAAAAATAAAAAACACATTGACGATAGGACATTATATGATATCATTAGCATTCTAGATGTACTTCTTCCCAGTAGTATTAAAAATATAAAAGTTGAAAAACATGCATTGTTAAGTTATTTGAGTAACGACAAGAAAATGGAAGGATCCAATATAATTAAATTACCTATTTTAAAGGCTCCAGGTAAAGTTATAATTGAAGATATAGATTATCATGAGTTAGTTAATGCGCTTTTTTAACAGTTTTCTAAAGGATAAGTAATTTGAAAATGAAGATTTCTAAAAAGAGGAGAGAAAGAATGATTTTAATAATTAATGGACCTAATATCAACATGCTCGGAAAAAGGCCAAAAGATATCTATGGCACTGTAAGTTATGATGAACTCGAGAAAATAATCAATGATTATGCAGAAAAAAATAGCCTTGACGTAAAGATCTTTCAGTCCAATTCAGAAGGTGAAATAATTGATAGAATTCAAAGATTAGATTACAAAGCATTGATCATAAATCCTGGTGCCTACACCCATTATTCATATGCTATCAGAGATGCACTTGAAATAGCAACTGTTCCAAAAATTGAAGTTCATCTTACCAACATTTTAGCAAGAGAAGATTTTCGCCATAGGTCTGTTACTGCTGCATGCTGCAGTGGAGTAATTTCAGGATTTGGTTTTGATGGATATATTTTAGCATTGAACTATATTAATAAAATGATAAGTAAATAGCAAGGTCATTAACTCATAAAGCCAAACAAATTTATTTGCCAATACAATTCTCAAAATATAGGAGGAACAATAAAGTGACTGAAAAAGAAAAAATGTTAGCCGGAGAATTTTACACAGCCTCAGATCCTCAACTTGTTAACGACAGACAAAAAGCTCGACGATTAGTGTGGAAATTTAATAATTCTCATCCAGATGAACTAGCTGATAGAAAAAATATATTGAAAGAACTATTTGGAAAAATCGGAGAAAATATATTTATAGAACCTTCTTTCCATTGCGACTACGGCTATAATATATCTGTAGGGAATTATTTTTTTATGAACTTTGGTGGGATCATTCTTGATTGTAACAAAGTCACAATCGGAGATTATGTACAAATTGGTCCAAATGTGCAAATATACTCTGCTACTCATTCTACTTATCCTACTAGTAGAAAAAACTTCCTAGAACTCGCTTTCCCTATAACGATTGGAAATAATGTCTGGATTGGAGGGGGTGCAATTATAGGACCTGGTGTTACAATTGGGGATAATTCTGTCATAGGAGCCGGAAGTGTAGTTACTAAAAATATTCCTGCAAACGTTGTTGCTGTCGGAAATCCATGTAGAATAATTAAAGAAATTAAGTAGGTAGAATTCAAAATTCTATTTCAACCACTAATCAATCTGAAATCTATCAAATAGGGGGTAAAAATGAAAAATATAATTCTTGGAGTTGTTCAAGGTCTCACAGAATTTCTTCCTGTTTCGAGTTCTGGACATTTAGTTATATTTTCCCATTTTATGAACATTGATACAAATGTACCATACTTTGCTTTACTTCATTTAGCTACGTTTTTTGCTGTATTAATTTTCGTTTGGCAAGAGGTATTACAATTAATCAAAGGGCTTTTTAAGTGGGAAAAGGAGTCACTTTCTCTAATATTGAAATTAATTATTTCATCTATTCCTGCGGCAATCATAGGTTTTACACTTGAATCAACTGTTGAATCAGCATTTTCATCCTTATCTTTAGTTGGAATTTTTTTATTAATAACAGGTTTTTTACTTTTTTTCTCTGATTACTTCAATGGTGAAAAAAATATACAACAAATATCTTATCTTGATGCTCTAGTTATAGGAATTATGCAAGCGGTGGCCATATTCCCTGGATTGTCAAGAAGTGGTTCAACTATATTTGCTGCGCTTTTAATGAAAATGAAAAGAGAAGATGCTGTAAAATATTCATTCTTAATGAGCCTTCCAGTAACTTTTGGCGCAGGAATTTTTGAAATTACAAAAGTTTCTTTTAATCCAAGTATGATTCTTGGTTCAATAGCAGCCTTTGGTTTTGGTTTAATAGGGTTGTTGTTAGTCAAAAAAACTGTAATAGCTGGAAAATTAAAATATTTTTCTATTTATTGTTTTATTGTTGGACTTATTTCCATATTTATTATATAACATCGTGGATTACCAAAACTTGAGCAGGGGTGGAAATATGAATAATCTACAAGAAAAAGTAGCTATTGTGACAGGTGGCGGTCAAGGAATTGGCGCAGCCATATGCGAATTATTTTGTCAAAATGGCATAAAAGCTGTTATTGCGGAAATAGATGAAGAAGCAGGACTAGAAAGAGAAAAACTACTTAAAGAAAAAGGTTTTGAAGCTCTATTTATTTTCACAGACGTAGCGGATGAAAATTCCGTAAAAAAGATGGTTGATCAAACAATAAAGATACATGGAAAGATAGACATTCTCGTTAATAATGCCGCTATCAGTTCAACTAAAAGTATTTTTGACAGAACGTTTGAAGAGTGGAACAGAGTAATTCAAGTTAATCTTTCAGGACCTTACCTATGTTCAAAATATTGTGCAGAAAACATGAAAGAAAACGGAGGAATTATTATAAATATTGCTAGTACAAGAGCTTTTCAGTCTGAACCTGATACAGAACCTTATTCAGCATCAAAAGGCGGAGTTGTAGCTTTAACACACTCACTAGCCATAAGCTTAGCACAATTTGGCATAAGAGTTGTAAGTATAAGTCCCGGATGGATAGAAACTTCAAATTGGAAGAAAAAAAGCCAAAAGACTGAACCAATACTTCGAGAAATCGATCATTCTCAACATCCTACAGGAAGAGTGGGAAATCCGCTTGATATTGCCAATTTATGTTTATTTTTAGCAGACAACGAAAAAGCAGGATTCATTACAGGAGTTAATTATATAGTTGATGGAGGTATGACTATAAAAATGATATATGCGGAGTGAACTATCCACAAATAAATACGGGTTCCTGTACGTTAAAAACACACCTTTTCAACCTACGTACAGGAACCCGTCACTTCACAAACCTCGAAACTTACCACAAAGCACCTTCCTCAACTACTTGTTGCTTCTTACTACCACACTGCAGAAAATCAACAAGAACTGAACTACACTAAACTAAAACATGTTACCACTGTATCGGAGCTCATTTCCCTGCTCCACTATAATTATGCCATAATTTTTTTTAAATGTCAAGCATTTATTTTTAAATTTTTATTAAATCAATTGTATTTTTACTATCTTTTGCAAGTAGAATTATTTAATGATAATTTCATTTAGCTTTTTGTATGGCCATACTTTTTTTGGTTTCCAATCCATGCATTGCTAGTGCAAATGCAATAACTGCATAAGCGATAAATTCTCTAAAATATTCTCCAATCTGTGGCTGCCCAAAAAGTTTGTTCCCTGCACTAGGAGCTACAATAAACAATGTGTGAAACAAAATCACTCCGATAATCGCATTCCAGATAGAAGCTTTTCTAGTTGTAGCGCCGCCTACTAAAAGAGCGGCAATTGAAAACAATCCAACTTGCTCATGACTATTATACGTATTTATCGTCCCAATATCTTGAAGATATATTATCTGACCTATAGCTGCAAGAACGGTGGATAAGATTACTGCAATTATTCTTACTTTGTCAACATCTATCCCAGCAACCTCTGAGGAGTACATATCTTGTCCTACTGCTCTCATGTCCTGCCCAAGCTTGGTTTTAAAAAGAAAAAATATAAAAAGGCAAAGTACAATGATGATAATTAATGGAACCATATACAATCTAATCATACCATATTGTCCCATTCTGATAATCCATATATTATTTAAAACCCCTTCTAATGTTCCCCACAAATCGACTGTATTTCTCAATCCTACACCATCTGGTAACAACATCGTTTTGGTAGAAAATGGAATTATAGAACCAATAAAAAACAAAAAGAATAATTGGTAAACACCATTAGCAAAAAATCCTAAAATCATAGAAGTAATCATTTCCTTACCTTTAGCTCTATTCAAAAGAAGGCCACTTAAAAATCCCAATAAGATTGCTATAACAGTAGCTAAAAGACAAGAAATAATTAATCCTGTAACACCACTCATACCCCAATCAATAGCAAAAAACATTGCTGCTTGTCCGGCCATTGCTCCAAGAACTATTCCAAAATTCAGCCCTAAGCCTGCTACTACAGGAATTAGTAAAGAAAGAACTAAAAATGAATTTCGAGTTATTCGAGTAATAATTTCTACTACCAAAAAATTTATAGGTATGTCTGCTATTATTATGGCTGAGACACATAAAACAACAAACACTATGGGAACAATATTTGAAAGAAGTATATTTTTAATCTTTACCATTTAAGTAGCCTCCTTGGGAGCCCTGGAGAGAGCATACAATATCATTCCATTACTGATTATCATTCTCAATACCTCTGTTATATCTCCTCTAGCAACTTGACTTAATACAGGAAGCGCTATGGTCAATAATGTTTGAAAAATAGTTGTCCCTACTATAACGTTTGTGATAGTGGCTCTATTTAATGAAGCACCTCCAATTAAAATACAAGCTACTGCTGGAAATGCCATATATAATGGAGCTCTATACAACTGCAAAAAACCATAGCTTTGGGCATAAATTATTATTCCAATTCCAGCAAGTACCGTTGAAAAAATTACAGCAACTTGGCGAGCCTTTTTTGTATTTACTCCTGAACTTATAGCGTACTTTTCATTTTGTCCTGTTAAATCTATTGCTAATCCAATACGTGTCTTAAAGAATAAATAAACCAACACACATGTTCCTGCAAAAAAAAGGAGTAATCCTGTGGGTACCTCAAAAGAACCTATTTTTATCTTCATAAAATCATTTAATACGCTACCAAAATAATCATTTAATGTTAAAGTATATCTTAGACCTTTTCCCCCAATTGCCCACACCATATCAGGACTTGAGAATGGTAATAAAAGCCACATAATACTCATAAAAGCAACTATTGAATATCCTAAATATGTTCCAACCATCATTTCTTGTCCACGAACTTTTTCTAAAATCCAAGAGTACCCTAAACCAAGAGGTAAACAAAATACGACAGCAAGTAAAATAGCAACCCAAAATCCAACAAATCCAACAAGTCCCAGCTGCATACTAATTAGTGCTCCTAACAATCCTCCAATTATTCCTATAGGTAACCCAAAATTCGGGCCTATTCCAGATCTTATAGTAGGTACCATCGCTAATACTAACACACCATTCATACCTATCCTTCTAAGAGAATCTCCAATCAGAGGAGGTACAGCAACGCCCGTAATGAATGCTAGTACAAACAACCCTACTAAAAACAATACTATTATTAAAGTTGGAATATCTATTTTTTTAAGAAGTGCAGTCCTATCGTTCACCCATTATCACCTCCTGGAATTTTCCAGCCATTGCCATACCAAACTCTGCGTCTGAATCAGTTGGTTTTAGAATAGCTGAAGGCTTTCCCTCTGAGACTATTGCTATACGATCACATATACTTCTCAATTCTGCAAGTTCGCTTGAGGTCATGACAATTGTTATTCCTTTTTCCCTATTCATCTTAACAAGGTAATCTAAGACTAACTTTTTTGCACCAACGTCTATTCCACGTGTTGGCTCCGAAACAAAAAGAATTTTAGGCTTCAAAGTAAATGCTCTCGCCAGACAAACTTTTTGTTGATTGCCTCCACTTAATCTTCTAACTGGTTGTGAAGGACTTTTACAGCGTATATCAAGTTCTTTAATCATCTTTATTGCATGCTGCCTTATAGCCTTCTTATCATATATCTTCAAAAATAGAAGCCATTTCATAAACTCTCCATAGGCTTGAATGGCAGTTGCAGTTATATTAATTTCTACCGATTCATCTAGTAACAATCCAACACCTCGTCGGTCTTCAGAAAGATATACGATGCCTTTATTTAGTGCAAAACCTGGATTATTTAATTGAAACGGCTCATCCTCAAAGTAAACTGAACCATTTGATGGAAATAAACCAGCAATACCATTAGCGATTCCAAGTTTGCCTTGCCCAGCTAAACCCCCTATACCCAATATTTCTCCTCTTATGATATCTATATCAAATCCTTTAACCATTTCTCCTGGCATTAAAACATGCAGATCATTTATTGACATGATAACGTCTGTCTCATCAAGATTTTTCCCCCTTTTTGGTAGCTCTAATATTTCTACTTTTCTGCCTACCATTTTTTCAGCAATCGATATAGCGTTAAAAGATGAAATTGGACCATGATCAACCACAAATCCATCTCGCAAAATTGTTACTCGGTCTGAAACTTCCAACACCTCTGAAAGTCTATGAGATATAAATAAAATTGCTATTCCTTCTTTTGATAAGAAACGAACCACTTCTAAAAAACCTTTCACTTCAGATTCTGATAGGACTGCCGTCGGCTCATCTAAAACCAAAATTTTGAGATTTTTTTTATCTATTTCTCTTGCTATTTCCACAAACTGTTTGTAAGCTACCGGTAGTCCAGCCACAGGAATCCATTCATCAAGAGTAGTCATTCCAACCGTATCCAAAGCTTTTCTAGCATCTTTTCTCATTCTTGGAATATCTAAAGTTTCAAGTGACTTTCCAAATATCCTGCTTAAAAAATTTTTTTTAGTGATCTCTCTGTTTAGTTTTATATTTTCTGTTATTGTGAATCCTGGCAAAAGCATGAATTCCTGGTGTACCATGCCTATGCCTAGTTCCATAGCCTTCCTGGGAGAGTCTATAATCACTGGTTTCCCTTCAAAAATAATTTCTCCTTCAAAGCCTCCGGTATTTTGAATAACAGGCATTCCAAAAAGAATGTTCATCAAAGTAGATTTACCTGAACCATTTTCCCCAACTAGACTATGAATTTCTCCAGGAAACAAATCTAGATTAACGTTTGTTAGGACCTGGTTGCCATAGTAAGATTTACATATGTTTCTCATTTCAAGGATCTTTTCCATACTGATTCCTCCTACCAAAAGGATGTCGGCAAACAGCCGACATCCTTCTATAAATCATTCTAGTAGTCAATTAAAACTCAGTAACCCCAAATATAACTGAATCTGCAATAACTAAATAAAAGTTTCCCTTATCTGAAAATCTATTAAATGTTATTCCAACACCCTTAACTTTCTGGGAAGCAACTTCGTCGAATACCGCCTTTATTGCATCCATATCAGCAGATTTAATTTCTCCATTTACTAGTTTTATTGCTACTTCAACACCTGCTTCTACAAAAAGCATATTCGTAGGTACAGGCCATGTAGCAAATCTACCAGCTCCGCCTCCTTCAACTATTTTTTCATTAATTGCCTTTAATATATAGTTGAAATCTCCCTTTTTATCTTCGGGAATGGCTATACCCAGAGCACCGGGGTAACCATGAGTTGGTGATGGACAACATTGTTCTGGAAATATACCTCCATGCTTTAGAATAGCAGTAATCAATGGTTCTTGCATAGCACAATTCGTTGAAAAGAAAGCTGTATCTTTTCCATATTTTGCAAGCTGCCTCGGAACATCTTCTAAGATAAATTGTTGAGAACCAGTTATTCCCTGTTCTCCCATTGGATCAGGTGCAGAAACTGAAACAAATTGTATTCCAAGTTCTTTACATCTCTGTTCCATTAAGTCTTTCCTTCTCGCAATTAATTCCATACTTAAATGCCTGGGGAATGAATAATGTATAAACGTCTTAGCTCCCATTTTATGGGCTAGATCTATGATTGTTATACCTCTTCTTTCATCATCAGTATTAAACGAGACATCTGCAACTCTTTCTACAATTGGAGGATCTTCATGGGGAGTACCCGCTACAAAAACTATGTCAGGTCTAAATTCTTTGACTTTTCTAATTGCTGCAACTGTTCCAGGAACAGCTTGACAAATAACTATTGCTTTAACTGAAGGGTCATAAGCCAGTTCAACTATCCTAGCAATAGTGGTTTCTTGTTCTTGCATAAAGTTATCGGGGTAAATAACATGAATAATGTCAGAACCATATTTTTTTATTACATTTTCTGCTCCTCTGTACTCATCCTCTCCCTGCGACACAGTACCTGTTACAACTCCAATTTTAAAGCCCAAAGACGCATAAGCCAGTGAAACAAACAAGGTTATTAACATTAAAAATACCAAACCTTTTTTCATACCAGTAAACACCTCCCTTGTAATGATTAGTCCATATTAAAAACAATCTGTTAATAATATGCCCCAAAAATTTATTAATATAGAATTAAAAAATGAAAAAAATTGCAACTTATTTTAGTATAAATAAATTGTTTGTATTACTTATTTTTGATCAATTTATAGTATTATAGCATATATCTAAAATAATATTTACATTTAAGCTTGTATTTCTTTTTTTGTTTACTAAAAACTTACTAATTTACTAAGCAAATATTACCATTTTTAACTTATATGTTCATTAAAAATAACTTACAATTGCGTAATTTATTATATGCTAAAGTTAATAAAATGATAAAACAAGGTAACTCAAAGTAAGTTCTATGAAACTTTTTTAATAAAGATACTATTATTTCTCTCTTTTCTATGGTATAATTAAAAGCAATATTTTACTATGATTTTAGTGCGGATAAAGTAACCAAATGTGAGGCTCTAAATAAAAATCTAAGAAGGGGAAAGTTAATGAACATAATCCTAAAACACAACATAGAAGGAATTAATGATTTTATTAAAGTATTTCAATCAAATACTATACTTAAGAAAGCAGATATTAAATGGCTTTTTGATACAAAATCCTATGAAAAATTATTAAACTTATTTGGACCAAACATTGGTCTTACGAAAAAAGAATGGATTGATCTTTTCTATGAAGCATATATTCTAAATTTAAATTCAGAAGGTTGTGTTGAGAAAGATACTTTGAGAAAAAATATAATCGAACCAGTAATTTGGGCCATTAGCAATGTAGACAAACTACTAAATTATACAGAAGAAATAATAAATTTCATTGACAAAAAAACATATATCAACAGGGCTCTTAGATATTTGCCAAAAATTGAAGGTAATATTGAATTAAATTTTTATTACTATATATTCATGTACAACGCTTGTGTGGAAGAAAATATAGTTCTTTTAGACTTACCATTTGCAAAAAAAATAAATGAAGTTCAACTTACTGCTTTACTTGCTCATGAAATGCATCATTATTTAAAAGACTATCTAAACCTTTCAGAATACTCTAAAAACGCCTTCAATGATGTGACACTTACTTTATGGGCATTAGAGAATGAAGGAATAGCTGATATGTGTAGCTTCGAAAGTTTATGGGCTATTTATGAAGAGTTCGGTTGGACTGACAAAGGTTTGATTACAGAGATACTAGAAAATACAGCAAAATATATAAGTGATTTCAATGATAAAATGCAAAGAAAAATAATAAATGAAGATGATTCTATAAATCTCTATGAATTTATTATGCAAAATCAAATTATTCATCCTTTAGGATACAAAATGGCTAAAACAATTGAAAGAGATTTTGGCATCGAAGAGTTAAAAAGATGCGTTGGGAAACCCTTGGAATTCATTTTAAAATTTAATCAAGCTTACGAATTAGAAAATGGAATATATGCCTTTGATGAAAATCTCATAGAAAGATTGATTTCTATTTACAATTCTTAAAAAATTAGTGATTATTGATTGTTTGAATATACTACAACACCATTTTTTATTACGGTATCTGTATGATTTACTCCAAAATTATAAATTAAATATTCTAGATTGGGTACATCAAATATAACTATATCTGCATTTTTCCCTTCTTCTAAACTTCCTATCTTGTTTTCCAATCCTAAACTTGTTGCCGCATTTATCGTGACAGATGTGATGATTTCCTGAGGCAACATCTTTAATTTGATAACACCAAAACTCATAACTAATTGTAAGTTTTCTGTTGGAGAGCTTCCTGGATTGTAATCCGTAGAAAGTACTACTGGGATACCATACTCGATCATCTTTCTTGCATCTGCATACTTCTCACTCTGTAAGAAAAATGTAGTCGTAGGTAGCAAAGTTGCAATAACTCCCTTTTGGGCCATCATTTTTAAACCTTTTTCACTAGCTCCAACTAGATGATCTGCAGATATACATCCAATCTCTGCAGCTAGCTCTGCTCCACCCAAAGGTTCTAATTCATCAGCATGAATCTTTGGTATTAGACCCCAGTCTTTTGCAGCTGTAAGAATCTTCCTACTTTGCTCAACAGAAAATACACCCTCTTCACAGAAAACATCACAAAATTTAGCTAATCCCTTTTCAGATACATATGGAATCATTTCAGTTATAATAATTTCAACAAAAGTGTCACTATTATTTTTGTACCTTTCAGGAATGGCATGAGCGGCTAAAAATGTAGCCACAATATCTACCGGATGATTATCATTCAACTCTTTAATTACCTTTAATTGTTTTAATTCCGTTTCAAAATCATCTAAACCATATCCACTTTTTGCTTCAACAGTGGTAACGCCAAATTCCATCATTCTATTTAAACTTCTTTCAGCCTTTTTATACAACTCTTCAAAGGTGGCTTTTTTGGTCATTTCAACTGTATAATAAATTCCTCCACCTGCTTGCATAATGTCTAAGTATTTTGTTCCTTTAAGTTTATTATAAATTTCATGCTCCCGGGATCCTCCGTACACTAAATGAGTATGAGAGTCTATTAGACCTGGCGTTACCAATTTATTAGAGGCATCAATAGTTATTGTCTCTGAGGTTATTCTAATATTTTGAGGTAAATGATCTTGACCCACAAAAATGATTTTGTCATCTTCGACAGCAACGATCCCATCCTTAATCAATCCAACCTCTGACATTTCATCGCTTCTCCTTGCTCTATTAGGACCTTTTAAAGTTACTAAATTTGAAATATTTTCTATTACTATCGTCGCTTTTTTATACTGCATTTTTAATCACCATATATCCTATTTTCTAATATCTGATCATAGCTGAAATTTTCAACCTTGAGAAAATATTCCGCTACGTCAGCTAGTGCATTCATTGGAACCAATCCCACGATTTCACTTCCTATTACATTAACTCCATACCTATTAGCCTCGTTTTCTATAACTTGAAAAACTCTGTACAAAGGAGTTTTTGTATAATCAACCATGTTCATAGAAACTTGAACTATATTTCTTTCTTTCAATTCAAAACCTAGTGCTTTGCAATATTTAAATCCACCACTTTTACCTCTAACAGCTTTTGCTATCTTTTTTGCAATTTCAATATCATTAGTTCCAAGGTTAACATTAAAAGCTATTAAAGGCATTCGAGCACCCACTGCTGTAACTCCAGCAGTCTCGTGCGGAATCTGAGGGCCGAAATCTGGCTTCCACTCTTGTTGTTTTAATTTTTCAAACATTCCTTCAAACTCACCCTTTCTAATGTTTGAAAGATCTTCTCTTTGCGGAGAAGTTGCAGACTTCTCATATAAAAATACCGGGATATTTAATTCTTCTCCTATTCTTTTTGCTAGTTTTTGTGAATACTCTATGCATTCTTGCATTGTAACGTTTTTTATTGGTACTAACGGAATTACGTCTGTCGCCCCCATTCTTGGGTGTTCACCTTTGTGATTTCTTAAATCTATTAGCTCTGTCGCCTTTTTACAACTATTAAAAGCTGCTTGAATCACACTTTCCGGATCCCCCACAAAAGTAACCACACTCCTATTATGGTCTTTGTCCATTGAATAATCTAAAAGTTTTACTCCTTCTTGTTTTCTAATTTCATCGAGAATTTTCTCTAGTTTTTCTTTATCTCGACCCTCACTGAAATTTGGTATACATTCAATTATTTTATCCATCTATTACTTCTCTCCTTTGTAGCTTGTTTAATCAAACTTTTTATAATACTCTTCTACTAAATTCCTAATCATATCTTGGTCAGCAATATATGGAAGGGTAATATGATCTGAATGCTTATACTCTTTATTGTATTCTATGCATGTTTCTATAGACGGTTCGTTCCTAGCCCACGATCTTCTAGCAACTCCCACCATAACATCCCATGGTATTGCACTTTTTATAATCTCATCTATTCTTTCGCTTCCATCTAATACTAATGCAAATCCTCCATTTATTGCTTTACCTATTCCAACACCACCACCATTATGAAGTGTAACCAAACTCATGCCTCGTGCAGCATTTCCAGCAAAACATTGTGTTGCCATGTCAGCCATAATGTTACTTCCATCTTTTATATTTGCAGTTTCTCTAAAAGGAGAATCAGCACCTCCTGCGTCGTGATGGTCTCTACCCAACATTATAGGTCCAACTTCTCCATTTCTCACCATATCATTGAATTTGAGCGCAATTTTTACTCTGCCTAAAGCATCTTGATAAAGAATTCTTGCTTGAGTTCCTACAACTAAATTATGCTTATCTGCATCTCTAATCCATATATAATTATCTCTATCTTGACCTCTTCTGTTAGGATCTATACATTCCATCGCAGCTTTATCTGTTTTTAATAGATCCTCTCTTTTTCCACTTAAACATACCCATCTAAAAGGTCCATATCCATAGTCAAAAAGTAATGGCCCTATAATATCTTCAACATAAGACGGAAAAATAAATCCTTCACTTTCGTCTCTACCATTCTTGGCAATTTCTTTAACTCCCGCATCAAACACCGCTTTCATAAAACTGTTACCATAGTCAAAAAAATATGTACCTCTTTCTACTAGTATCTTAATAAGTTCAAAATGTCTTCTTAAAGATTTATTCACCTTTTCTACAAACTTTTCTTTATTTGTCTCTAAAAGTATGTTTTTTTCTTCATGAGTTAAGCCTTGAGGACAATAACCCCCTTCATAAACAGCATGACAAGAGGTTTGATCAGACAATAAATCTACTTTTATATTGTGAGCAACTATGTATTCTAGTAAATCAACGATATTTCCATAATATCCTATTGAAATTGTTTCTTTTCTTTGTAGATAATCGTTAGCGATCTTAAAAATTTCATCTAAATCATCACTGTAAGTTTTTAGCCAACCTTGTTCTAGTCTTGTTTTTATTCTAGAAAGATCAACTTCTGCAATAATTCCAACTCCATTTGCTATCTCAATTGCCTTGGCTTGAGCCGCACTCATTCCCCCCAAACCAGAGCTAACAAATAAATGTCCTCGTAAATCTCCGTCTTGTGGAATCCCCAACTTTAGTCTTCCTGCATTCAACAAGGTATTGTAAGTTCCATGTACGATACCTTGTGGCCCAATATACATCCATCCACCAGCAGTCATTTGTCCATAATTTGCTACTCCCAGTGCTTGAGCTTTAATCCAATGCTCTTGATCATCGTACATGCCTACCATTAATGCATTCGTAATTATAACTCTGGGACTATTTTTTGTTGATCTGAAAAGCCCCAAAGGATGGCCTGACATTACAACCAATGTTTGCTCTTCAGTTAAAACTTCTAAATACTTTTTTATCAATCTATATTGCATCCAGTTTTGACAAACTTGCCCAGTTTCTCCATAAGTTACTAATTCATACGGGTATAACGCAACATCAAAATCCAAGTTATTATCAATCATAACTTGAAAGGCTTTTCCTTCTATACATTTTCCTTGATATTCTTTTATAGGTTTTGCTTTTATGTTTCCTTCTGGACGATACCTGTACCCATAAATTCGCCCTCTATTAAAGAGTTCTTCTAAAAATTCTGGTGCTAATTTTTCATGCAAACTTTCAGGTATGTATCTTAACGCATTAAAAAGTGCTAGTTCTATTTCACTTCTTGATAGATTTAAAGGTCTTTTTGGTGCTCGTCTAACCCCTTCTACAAATTTTGGCATCGTTGGCAATTCATCCTCTAACTTAATAGTCATCGCGTTAGAAATATCAAAATTATTTACCATATGCATCCCACCTTTCTCTTAAACTTCGTTAACACAACTTCCCTATATTTTTTTCAACCTCTTCTAAAACAATCCCAGATTTTAATAAGTTTTCACACTTGTTAATTTCTTCATACATGACCTTATCTTCTTTTATTGTCGGAACTTGTGTTCTAACTATATCATAAATTATGCGTGTCCCTTTTCCCAACCCTTTATTTCCCCTTAAATCTATAGCTTGACATGCACAAAGCATCTCCATAGCCAAAACTTTTTGTACATTATCCAAAATTACTTTTGCTTTTCTTGCAGCTATTGTTCCCATTGAAACATGATCTTCTTGATTTGCAGAGGAAGGAATAGAGTCTACACTTGCAGGATGCGATAATACTTTATTTTCAGATACTAAAGAAGCTGCAGAATATTGTACTAGCATTAATCCAGAATTTAACCCGCTATTTTCTATCAAAAACGGAGGTAAACCACTCAAGGTAGGATTAACCAATCTTTCAATTCTTCTTTCAGAAATATCAGCAATTTCTGATAATGCAATAGCCAAAAAATCCATAGCCAATGCCACAGGTTGCCCATGAAAATTCCCAGCGGAAATGGTTTTTCCCTCATCGTAAAAAATTAAAGGATTATCTGTCACAGAATTTATTTCAGTAGTTAATACATTACGAACATAGTTTATAGCGTCTTTTGAAGCGCCATGTACTTGGGGGATACACCTTAACGAATATGCATCTTGAACCCTTATTTCACCTTCTGAAGAGACCATTTTGCTGCCTTCTAATATTTTTCTTAGATTTATTGCAGTGTCAATCTGCCCTTTATGAGGTCTGAGATCTTGAACTTTTTCATCAAATGCATCAATAATACCATTTAAGGCTTCAAAAGTTAACGCTGAAATTATATCTGCCATTTTCATTAATTGAATACTGTCATACAGCACTAACGCTCCAATTCCTGTCATCACTTGCGTTCCATTAATTAATGCTAACCCTTCTTTTGATTTTAAATTCACAATAGGAATCTTTGCTAATTTCATCGCTTCTTTCCCTGGTAATCTTTGACCTTTATAAAACGCCTCACCTTCGCCAATCATCACTAAAGTTATGTGAGCAAGAGGAGCTAAATCTCCACTTGCACCTAAAGAACCTTTTTGTGGAATAAGAGGATGAACTTGCTTGTTTATCATTTCAACAAGAGTATTCAAAGTAGAAAGTCTTATTCCAGAGTAACCTTTTACCAATGAATTAACTCTAAGCAACATTATTGCTCTTACTATTTCTGTATCTAAAGGCTTTCCTATTCCACATGCATGACTTCTTATTAAATTTTTTTGTAAAGTTTCAGACTTATCTTTTGAAATTACCACTTTGCATAAGTCTCCAAAACCTGTAGTTATTCCATAAATCACTCTTTCTTCTTCGACAAATTTATCCACAAGATTTCTCGAGCTTTCTATTTTTGGTAATACTGAGTTGTCAATATATACTTCAAAATTATTTCTTGCCACATTTACTATATCTTCAAAACTTAAATGTTCACCATCAATATAAATTTTTTTCAATTTATAGCCCCCAATCGAGTCGATCTCCTAATATCACTTGAATTATAGCACTATGAAATTTTTTTCTTACTTCGTTATATTTCTAATTAGAATTGATTTAAAGCAATAAAACGCAATTAAAAGCAAAAAACCTTCATAATCATAAATCTCTGTATTAAAAAGTTTACAAAAAAAATTAAAAATTAAGAAAATTAACCTTAATCGAAAATAAATGTCATTATTTACTTCTAATATTAGTTGATTGGATAAATTAATGGTTGACTTAAAAAGTTAATTTCCATATAATTTATTTACGATAAAGAGTATTTTACTTTAAATTTTAACTTAATAGCAATTTTCATTTTTAAAAATGATCAAATTATATTTCATACTTTTCGATTTACTTTCTTTAAAACTTTTTTCGAACGATATATTTAAATAAACGATATATTTAAATATAAAACACGTACTTCATTTTTTCAGATAATCTTTTTATATCGCAAAATTCATTTGTTCACCTATATTTTAATTCTGAAATGTATGACCTTTACTTTTTCAATTAATATTAGTTGATTATATAAACTTACTATCCATAACAACCTAATAATACATTAATACTAAGTTATGCTAAGTTTTTGTTAATTTCATTTCTTAATATTTTTACTTCGTATCTTAATATTCAGCAGGTTTCAGGGGGATGGGCTTTTACAGTATTATTACAAAGGCTTATAGCTAAAAACTTTTTCTCAGTAGTTTTTAATTTGTTCCAAATTTTTGTTTTTTCGTCTTAATCTAACTTAATGTATTAAGAAAATGTACTAAGAATAAGAATGGAGGTTAAAAATGTACAAAGATCTAAGTAAATCAATCGATGAAAGAGCAGAAGATTTGTTGAACAAAATGACTTTAGAAGAGAAAATATCTCAAATGATTTATAGTTCTAAGGCTATTGAAAGATTGGGAATCCCAGAGTACAACTGGTGGAATGAAGCTTTACATGGGGTAGGAAGAGCTGGTATTGCTACTGTTTTTCCGCAAGCCATAGGAATAGGGGCATCTTTTGATGAAGAAATGGTTTTCAAAGTAGCATTAGTTATTTCGGATGAAGCAAGGGCTAAATACCATGAATTTATTAGAAAAAACGATAGAGGTATTTTTAAAGGTTTAACGTTTTGGAGTCCAAACATAAATATATTTAGGGATCCAAGATGGGGAAGAGGGCAAGAAACTTATGGAGAAGACCCATATTTAACTGGTAGACTTGGTGTAGCGTTTATAAAAGGCATGCAAGGTGATGATCCTAAGTATCTAAAAACTGCGGCATGCGCTAAACACTACGCTGTTCACAGTGGCCCTGAAATGTTAAGACATCACTTCAACGCTCAAGTGAGCTTAAAAGATTTAAGAGAAACGTATCTACCTGCATTCAGAGACGCTGTAAAAGAAGGTAAAGTAGAAGCTGTTATGGGTGCATACAACAGAGTTAATGGTGAACCAGCATGCGCAAGTAAAATGCTCTTAGAAGATATATTAAGAAAAGAATGGAAGTTTGAAGGACATGTGGTATCAGATTGTGGAGCAATACAAGACATACATGAACACCACAAATTTGTTGAAACAGCCGAAGAAGCATCAGCATTAGCAGTAAAACGTGGATGTGATCTAAACTGTGGAAGAACATATGAAAGTTTAAAGAAGGCTGTTGAAAAAGGTTTGATTTCAGAAGAAGAAATAAACGCAGCTGTAAGACGACTACTCAAAACAAGGTTCAAGTTAGGCATGTTTGATCCAGACGATGAAGTGAAATACGCATCCATACCTTTTGAAAAAAACGATTGTGAAGAACATAGAGAATTAGCCTTAGAAATGGCAAAAAAAACAATAGTGTTACTAAAAAACGAAGGCAACTTACTCCCACTGAATAAAGAAAAGATAAAATCGATAGCAGTTATAGGACCAAATGCAGACAACGTAGATGTGTTGTTAGGAAATTACAACGGAACTCCTTCAAAGTATGTAACTCCCTTAGAAGGGATAAGAAATGCTGTAGATGAAGGTGTAAAAGTTTATTATGCAGAGGGATGTGATTTAACAACAACAAGAGAAAATGATTGGGGATTTTCAGCAACTCACGGTTTTTCTGAAGCCATTTCATATGCAGAAAGATCAGATGTAGTTATCATGTGTTTAGGGATATCGCCAAAAATAGAAGGGGAAGAAGGATTGGCGTATTTAAATGCAGATTACAAAGGAGACAGGCCCACTCTTGACTTACCTGGAATGCAAGAGAGATTATTGAAAGAGATACATAAAACAGGCAAACCAATCATACTAGCGTTATTCAATGGAAGTCCTCTAACGATAAACTGGGCACAAGAAAACATACCAGCAATAATAGAATGTTGGTATCCAGGAGAAGAAGGTGGCACAGCCTTAGCTGATGTGATATTTGGAAATTACAATCCTGCTGGAAGATTACCTATAACCTTTGTCAAATCAGTAGATCAACTACCTCTTTTCACAGATTATTCAATGAAAGGAAGAACGTACAGATACATGGAAGAAGAACCACTTTATCCATTTGGATACGGACTTAGTTACTCAAAATTTGAATACAGTGACCTAAAATTAGACCCACAAGTTATCGATATAGAAGGATTAAAAGATATTGAAGTGGAAGTGAAAGTAAAAAACATAAGCAACATGGCAGGGGAAGAAGTGGTACAACTGTACATAAAAGATATAGAAAGTACAGTAGAAATACCGAGATACGAACTTAAAGGTTTTAAACGAATATATCTTGAACCGCAAGAAAGTAAAACAGTGAGTTTTAGGGTAACGCCAAGACAGTTAGCGTTGATAAACAACGAAGGTAAATGTATACTCGAACCAGGAGAGTTCAAGATATATGTAGGAGGTCAACAACCAGACGAAAGAAGTAAAACATTAACAAAACAAGAGGTTATTTCAACTGTTTTTACTGTCAAAGGAGAAAAAGATATTGAATTACAATATTGAGTTGGGGGGTGATGTGTAGGGTAATTTACTTTCTATACTTTAAAAGCAGTTTGTTTGATGCCGTTCTAAAAATTTAAAGAGAAACAAAGTTGAATTACAAGAGGAGGTGTGAAGTAATGAAGAAAAGGTTTGCTATTATTGCTGTTTTATCTATTTTTGTTTTGATGGGATTTTCACAGTTAGCTGGAATACCTCGAAATGAAACTCTCATAGCAAATGTTCTCACAGGTAGAGTTGGAACACCGGCAAACTTCAATGTATTCACCACAGCATGGAGAAATCCAGATAGAGGTGTACACCAACTAATGCTAGAACCTTTATGGACGATGGAACCAGCGAGAGGAGAAGTCATTAATTCCTTGGCTGCAGAAGGTCCCATATACAACGAAGATTTTACCAAAATGACTGTAAAACTCAGAAAAGGATGTTATTGGAGCGATGGTGTTCCCATCACAGCAGATGACATTGTATTTGGAATAGAAGTATGTATGAAAGACCCAGGAATGAGTTATAACGCCCCCTTCAACGAATACATAGACAAAGTATATAAAACAGATGATTACACCGTTGTATTTGAACTTAAAAAACCGAATTCCAGATTCCACGCTAACTTCTTAGACAGATGGGGAGGATGGAGGCCATTCCCAAAACATATTTTTGAAAAAGTAGATGATATATTGTCCTTCGATTTCAACCCTCCAGTCAGCAGTGGCCCTTATGTACTAAAAGACTATGATAGAGCTGGTTACTGGACATTATGGGAAAAAAGAAATGACTGGGATAGAACACCTACTGGAATGTTGTTTGGAGAACCAAAACCAAAATATGTCCTTTTTTACTATTACGGTGACGCTACCAGTCAAGTAATTTCTCAAGCAAATCATCAATTAGACATGGCAGATTTGACTATGGAAGCTTTCAGGGCTCTTATCCAGAGAAATCCATATTCAAGAGGTTACAGAATAGAATATCCGTGGGTTGTCAATACTGATCCATGTATGACTGGTATATCCTTTAACCATGATGTATACCCATACAATATAAAAGATGTAAGATGGGCTTTGACTTTGGCAATAGATATAGTTGACTACATTGGAATAGCCTTTGACGGAGCAGCTCCTATGGGAGTTCTACATGTTCCACCCTTGCCAGTTTATCAAGAATGGTTCTACGACCCATTGGAAGAATGGTTGAAGAATTTCACGTTAGACATAGAAGTTAATGGACAACCATTTAAACCATACGATCCTTCTGCGACACTTAGAGCAGCTCAATACGCTAAAGGACGAGGTTACAAAGTACCAGATGATATAGATTCTCTCAAAGAAATGTTTGGACCAGGATGGTGGAAATACGCACCAGACGTAGCAGAGCAATTGTTACTTAGAAATGGTTTTAAGAAAGATAAAAATGGTAAATGGTTATTACCAGATGGTACTCCATGGAAAATTCATATTGTAGCACATCCTGATACATCTCACCCACAATATAGGAACTCTATCGCTGCAGCACAACAATGGAGAAACTTTGGTATTGACGTAACAGTAACTGCTTCCGAGGCTTATGCAACTTTAGCTCAGATAGGAGACTTCGAAGTAAACGATGTATGGCCTGCACAGGAACCATGGGGAGGTCACCCTGATTTGTATCGTGTGCTGAGCCCATTCCGCACCACTTTCTATAGACCTTCCGGAGAAAATGCTGTTGGGCATCAATCTAGATGGTATAGCGAAAGATTGGATCGCATCATAGAACAAATAGAAAAATTAGGTTGGGATGATCCAAGGAATATAGAACTTGGTATAGAAGGATTAAAGGTACTTGTAGAAGAAATGCCCACGATTCCTACCTTCGCTTATCCCGGCGTTGTAGGATGGGATGAATATTACTGGACAAATTACCCTGGTGCAGAAAATCCATATATAATTCCATATCACCATTGGCCAAACTTCAAATACATGCTCCCATTTCTTGAACCAACTGGAAGAAAATAAGTAAAAAATATTCACGCCCCCTTCGGGGGGCTTTTTATGAAAACGGAGGTGTAATACTTGCTATTCATAAAACGATACTTACTTCCTAGAATAGTACAATTCTTAGTGGTTGTATTTGTTGGTATAACCA